>Ga0214919_10002414_pt1 | contig 29432 bp, 22 predicted proteins | sample LL1503_MetaG_FD_177994 | JGI IMG/M metagenome (GOLD analysis project Ga0214919, IMG submission 177994) | Freshwater microbial communities from Lake Lanier, Atlanta, Georgia, United States - LL-1503 | ecosystem: Environmental > Aquatic > Freshwater > Lake | place: USA: Georgia | collected... | reverse complement strand
AGGTCTTGAGCAATAAGTATCAATTCTTTTACACCATTTTTTGCTAATCCTTCTGCTTCTCTAACTAATTTTTCAATAGATTGTGATACGTGTTTGCCTCGCATTATTGGAATAGCACAAAAACTACAGGGACGGTCGCAACCTTCTGCAATTTTTAGATAAGCATAATTTTTAGGTGTGGTTGTGATTCGCTCACCAAGCAATTCGTGCTTGTAATCGGCACCAAGTGCTTTTAGTAAAAGTGGCAATTCGGTAGTTCCAAAATATTGGTCTACGTTAGGGATTTCCTTTTCTAAATCGGGTCTGTATCTTTCTGACAAACAACCTGTAACATATACTTTATCAACTAGACCACGTTCTTTCTTATCAGCATATTCTAGAATTGTATTTACTGATTCCGCTTTTGCATTATCTATAAATCCACAAGTGTTTATTACTACAATATTTCCTTCTTGTTCATGAACAACTTCTTTGCCACTGGCTTTCAATTGACCCATTAAAACCTCACTGTCATATGTATTTTTAGAGCATCCAAGGGTGATAACGTTAATTTTATTTTTCTTTAATGACTTAGTTCTCATTGATTTTAAATTGGAGTGCAAAATTACATTATTTATTCCGAATTATTCTTCTAGTGAATTATTATAAAAAATAAGAAACCGCTTCAATTGAAACGGTTTTACTTTTGTGAATAGTATTATTATTTAAAAATTTATGGAATAACTAATAGTAATGTTATTGTTTTGTCTGCTAATTCTTGCAGGATCTGTCATCCCTGAAGAAAGGAATGTTTGATTTAAATTTCGGTGATCATAGGAATAGGCCAAATCTATTCTGCTGTCGTCAAAAGTGTAACCAAGTCCGCCAGTATAACCTGTCAAATCTCCAAAAGTCTGATCCACTTTATAAGGACTTTCTTCAAAACGATAACCTGCTCTAAGGCTTACTTGTTTAATTCTATATTCTCCACCAACTCTAACTTCAATAGCATCTTTTAAAGCGTTTTGCATGAAATTATTTAAACCTGTATAATCATTTTTTGGTCTAAAAGTGGTTGCAGTATAATCTTTTGTAGAAATATCAGCACTTATTAATCCTTTCTTTCCAAAAATGTAAACTAAACTTCCTGTCCATTTTCCAGGTGTTTGAATTTTATAAGGAAGATAAGTCAAAGGGTCATGAAAGGATTTTGGATATTCATTGTTATCTGGATTGTTTAAGCTATGAGTGCTTAATTGTTGTTGTAATTCATCTGTTAATCTGTACCAAGTTGGAGATTCATAAGACAATCCAATTCTTAAGCTTTCTATAGGTTTAACAATAGCTCCTAAATTAAGAGAAAAACCAGAACCAGTTGTTGTTAATTGATTTTCAAAAAGTATTTCTGTAATTGTTGAACCGGTATCATAAACTGGATTAGTATTGCTTTCATATACAGAAAAAGTTTTTTGAATATTTACAAAGTGAAAATTCAAATTTCCCCCGAGAAATAATAGGTCTTTATAGGCCGCTGAAAAGTTTGCCGTTAATTTACCGTTATAACCCGATGTTGAGATTTGATTTTCTTGATAATAATTTCCTCCGGTTGGAATGTTTGTATAATAGGAAGTATTGTTTGGAGTTGGATTACTAGCTTCAAAAATATAAGTGTCATAGCCTAAATAAGCTTGTTGCTGATAAAAATTTAAATCATAGTAATTATAATTGGTCAATACATTTGTTTGAATTCCTTGAGCAATATCCAAAAAATAATTCCCTATTGAGTTATATGGATTTGTTCCAGCAGAAAACAAACTATTGTTAAAATTATTTGAATTCTCATAATTTAAAGCAAAAGCAATTTTTTTCCAATCATTTTTACTGTTTTTAGTATCTTTAAAAATAAATACAGCTCCAATTTGATTGATATCTAAAGTGTTGTCATTATCATTTGTATATTTTCCGAAATATCTTGATTTATTTTTAGCATTATATACAGAACCTGTTATAGTTCCATAATTGTTATTGAAAAATAGTGACCCAGCTGGATTTACATTAATTGATGATAAATCACCACCAACTGCGCCAAATGCACCACCCATGGCTCTAAATCTTGCAGTGCCAGTTAAGTTGTCAACAGCAAGTCTTAAAGCGTCTTCAGGTGTTGTCTCTTGTGCTTGAATTGAAACAAATGAAAATCCTAAAATTATTGATAAAAAAATTTTTTTCATGGTATGATTGTTTTTGTTTAAAAAAAACTATGCTGATTAAAAAAAAAGATAGCTATAAAAAGTTTTTTTAAATTTATCTTCTTCCCCCAGAAGATCTTCCCCCGCTAAATCCTCCCCCAGACGGACTTGCCCCTCCATAATTTGAGCTAGGAGTGTAAGATCGTGTAGGAGTATTTGATTCAGTTCTAGTGTTTTCTCTTGGTTGAGTTGGACTTGGATTAGAACTAGGTCTTGGTGAGCTATTAGAATTAGTTCTACTAGGAACAGAATTATTGATATTTCTAGGGTTATTAAAGTTGCTTCTAGTGTTGTTAAAATTATTATTTCTTGGAGTTGCAAAGTTGTTATTTCCTCTTACACCATTAAAATTGGTTGATGAATTTCTTGTATTGCCACTTCTAGCACCAACAATTCTGTTTCCATAATCTCCATACGAATAGCCTCTTCTGCCACCAGAGTGAGAGTAATAATAGTTGTTATAATAATTTCCGCCCCAATAATTACCATACCAACCAGGTCCATACCAATTATTCCATCCAATTCCCCAACCCATACTCAGTCCAGGTCCATACCAGCTATTCCATCCCCATGAAGGACCATACCAACTATTCCAACCCCAATAACCACAATACCAATAGTTATTCCAATAGCCATATCCCCAATTATTATCATACACATTTACAGTTACTGTCTGAGGATTGTTTCCCCAACTAGAATTGTTAGAATTTGAATTGTAATTTTCAGTAGTATTAGCAATTGTATCAATATTAGTTGAACTATAATTATCCACATTAGTAAAAATGTCTTGGTTATTATTTAAATCACTAAAGTACTCTTGATATTTACTACTTTGTGAATTGCTATTAGAAACAACTGTTCTATTTGATTGTGAATTTCCATAAACACCATCACTATCATAGTATGAACTATTTTGATAAGAACCACAAGAGGAAATCACAAATGCGATTAGTCCACATATCGAATAAATGGATAATCTTTTACGGGTAAAATAATTAGTTTTCATATCTATAGCTTTTTTATTGTTGGACTATACAAAAATAGTTAGTTTTGCCAAACTATTTAGTTAAAATTAGTTAAACAATTTTTATGCCAAAACATTCAATATGAGCAAGGATTTGACAAAAAGAGAAGAAGATTATTCAAAGTGGTATAACGAACTAGTTGTTAAGGCAGATTTAGCCGAAAATTCTGGGGTTAGAGGCTGTATGGTTATTAAGCCATATGGCTACGCTATTTGGGAAAAAATGCAAGCAGAATTAGATAGAATGTTCAAAGAAACAGGGCATAGTAATGCCTATTTTCCTCTTTTTGTACCTAAAAGCATGTTTGAAGCCGAGGAAAAAAATGCTGAAGGTTTCGCCAAAGAATGTGCTATTGTTACCCATTATCGATTAAAAAATGATCCTGACAAACCAGGAAAATTGATGGTTGACCCTAATGCAAAGCTAGAAGAAGAACTAATTGTTCGCCCAACGAGTGAAGCTATTATCTGGTCTACTTATAAAAATTGGATTCAATCTTACAGAGATTTACCTTTATTAATTAATCAATGGGCTAATGTAGTAAGATGGGAAATGAGAACTAGATTGTTTCTAAGAACTGCAGAGTTTTTATGGCAGGAAGGACACACTGCACATTCCACAAAGGTAGAAGCTGTTCAAGAGTCTGAAAAAATGATGCATGTTTATGCTGATTTTGCTGAAAATTTTATGGCTATTCCTGTTGTAAAAGGGATAAAAACGGCCACTGAACGATTCGCAGGAGCAGAAGAAACCTATTGTATTGAAGCATTAATGCAAGATGGAAAAGCATTACAAGCAGGAACTTCACATTTTCTTGGGCAAAATTTTGCTAAAGCCTTTGATGTGAAATTTGCTAATCATGAAGGAAAACAAGAATATGTATGGGGAACGTCATGGGGAGTTTCTACTCGTTTAATGGGTGCTTTAGTTATGACTCATTCTGATGATAACGGATTGGTTTTACCACCAAACTTGGCTCCAATACAAGTTATCATTGTTCCAATATTCAAAACAGACGAAGAATTTGATAAAATTTCAAATGTAGCGAACGATTTAGTTACTAAGTTGAAAAAATCCGGAGTTTCTGTTAAGTTTGATAATCGAACTACACAAAAACCAGGATTTAAATTTGCGGAATGGGAATTAAAAGGGGTTCCGGTTAGAATTGCTATTGGACCAAAAGATATAGAAAATGAAACCTTTGAAATCGCTAGGCGAGATACATTGACAAAAGAAGTTATTTCAAACACTAGTGCAGTACATTATATCAATCAATTGTTAGAACAAATTCAGAACGATTTATACAATAAAGCTCTAGAATACAGAAATTCACACATTACTGAAGTTAATTCTTTTGAAGAATTTAAAGATGTTTTAGAAAGAAAAGCGGGATTTATATCTGCTCACTGGGATGGATCTTCAGAAACTGAAGAAAAAATAAAGGATTTAACTAAAGCTACAATAAGATGTATCCCATTAAATAGAGTAGAGCAAGAAGGAATTTGTGTTTTTTCTGGAGCCAAATCTCTTGGTAGGGTGCTATTTGCAAAAGCTTACTAAAAAAAATAAAAAAAAAATATATACTAATCTTGCGAAAATAAAAAATAGTTGTATTTTTGCATCCGCATTGAGAAAGACGGCCCGTTCGTCTATCGGTTAGGACGCCAGGTTTTCATCCTGGTAAGAGGGGTTCGATTCCCCTACGGGCTACAATTTTAAACAAAATAAAAGAAAAAATGGCAAATCACAAGTCAGCTTTAAAAAGAATTAGAAGTAACGATAAGAAAAGAGTATTAAATAGATACCAACACAAAACTACTCGTAATGCTATCAAAGCATTAAGATTAGCTACAGATAAATTAGAGGCTTCTGCGAAATTATCTACTGTAATTTCTATGATTGATAAATTAGCTAAGAAAAATATCATTCATGATAACAAAGCTGCTAATTTAAAATCTAAATTGACAAAACACGTTTCTAAGTTATAGTTAAATGCATATAATTACTATCAAAGCACTCCTCATGGAGTGCTTTTTTTATTTATTAATATTAAAAATTTAAAATCGTTTTTTAAAGCTTCTACATAGTAATCTTTACATTTGGTTATCCCAGTTTTTAATTTATCAAAAACCTTTATTTTTTTAATATGTAAACTAATTTGTTATTGTTTTTTTAGCTGAAAATAAAGTGTACCTTTGCACCCACAAAAAAGCACACATGGAATCTATTAGAAACATTGCAATTATTGCACACGTTGACCACGGTAAGACAACTTTGGTTGATAAAATTATGTATCACTGTCAATTATTTCGTGAGAATGAAAATACAGGTGATTTAATTCTTGACAATAACGATCTAGAGAGAGAGAGAGGTATCACTATTACTTCAAAGAATGTTTCTGTAGTTTATAAAGGAACAAAAATTAATATTATTGATACACCAGGTCACGCCGATTTTGGGGGTGAAGTTGAACGTGTATTAAATATGGCTGATGGAGTTTGTCTTTTGGTAGATGCTTTTGAAGGACCAATGCCACAAACACGTTTTGTGCTACAAAAAGCTATAGACTTAGGATTGAAACCTTGTGTGGTTATTAATAAAGTTGACAAAGAAAACTGTACTCCTGAAGAAGTTCATGAGAAAGTTTTCGACTTAATGTTTGAATTAGGTGCAGAAGAATGGCAGTTAGATTTCCCAACGGTTTACGGTTCAGCTAAACAAAATTGGATGTCTGATGATTTCAGAAATGTTACAACAAACATTGAACCATTATTAGATATGGTAGTTGCTCACGTACCAGCTCCAAAAGTATCTGAAGGTACACCCCAAATGTTAATTACATCTCTAGATTTTTCTTCATTTACTGGTCGTATTGCTATCGGAAGATTAGAAAGAGGAGAACTAAAAGAAGGAATGCCAATTTCTTTAGTAAAAAGAGATGGTAGGATTTTAAAATCAAGAATAAAAGAATTACACACTTTTGAAGGTCTTGGCCGTAAAAAAGTAGAAAGTGTAATTGCTGGAGATATTTGTGCTATCGTTGGAATCGAAGGTTTTGAAATTGGAGATACTGTTGCCGATTTTGAAAATCCTGAAGCTTTACAGACAATTGCAATTGATGAGCCAACAATGAGTATGTTGTTTACTATTAATGACTCCCCATTTTTTGGAAAGGAAGGCAAATTTGTGACCTCTCGTCATATCAGAGATCGTTTAACTAAAGAGTTAGAGAAAAATTTAGCAATGAAATTAGGTGAAACTGATTCAGCTGATAAGTTTATGGTTTTTGGTCGCGGTGTTCTCCACTTGTCAGTGCTGATAGAAACTATGAGAAGAGAAGGATATGAAATGCAGATTGGTCAACCTCAAGTTATTATTAAGGAAATTGATGGAAAAAAATGTGAACCAATAGAAGAATTAACCATCGATTTGCCTGAGCATTTATCAGGAAGAGCAGTTGAATTTGTAACTATTCGTAAAGGAGAAATGTTGAGTATGGAGGCTAAAGGTGAACGTATGATTATTAAATTCAACATTCCATCTCGAGGAATTATTGGTTTAAGAAATCAATTGCTGACAGCTACTGCAGGAGAAGCAATCATGGCACACCGTTACATTGGATACGAACCTTACAAAGGAGAAATTCCTGGAAGAAACAATGGTTCATTAATCTCTATGGAAAACGGTAAAGCAATTCCTTATTCTATTGATAAATTACAAGACAGAGGCAAATTCTTCGTGAATCCTAATGATGAAATCTATGAAGGACAAGTTATTGGCGAAAATTCTCGAAGCGATGATATGGCTATCAATGTCACAAAAGCCAAAAAACAATCAAACGTTCGTTCCTCAGGAAATGATGAAAAAGCAAGAATTATTCCTCCGATTATTTTCTCATTGGAGGAAGCATTAGAATATATTCAGAAAGATGAATATGTTGAGGTGACACCAAAATCTATTCGTTTGCGTAAAATTTATTTAAACGAGAATGATAGAAAACGTAATAAAATCTAATTTTCAACTTGCATAAAAAAACTATCACCTAAAAACTGATAGTTTTTTTATGAATTTTAAATAGTTATTTATCGTTTCAAAGCAAAATGTCCTTTTGCACTTCTTCCATCCTCAAATTCAATGGAATACCAATAGTCATCAGCTGGTAATTGATTACCATTAAAAGTTCCGTCCCAACCAGCGCTTGTTGCTGAGAGTTGTTTTAATAATTTACCAAAACGGTCAAAAATAGATATTACAGATTTAGAATTGGTAAGCAAATTGGCCCCTTTTACATTCCAATAATCATGAAAACCATCACCATTTGGGGTAAAATAATGAGGAATTCCTAATACGGTTGCCGCTAAAGGGCCGAGTGTTCCGCAACCATTTTTATCCCTTACAAATATTTCATGAAGCCCCATGGGGACATTGTTGAAGAAATTGCTATCCTGATAAGGTCCATTTATATCGTCAATAGCAAATTCATATACTCCAGAACCAGTATAATTGATTAGTATAGAATTGATATCAGACAAATCTACGATATCAATATTTTGAAGAGTTGCTATTTCAGAACCAGTTACAGCAATTGTTCTTGTTTTGGAACAATTAGATGCATTTGACACAGTTACACTATAAATCCCTGGACTATTTATTGTCAAAGTTGGATTGGTTTGACCATTTAATATGGCACTATTAGCGTACCATTGGAAGCTATAATTTGAAGTTGAAGTTTGATCGAGAATTCCTGTATCAATCAAAGCTTGCGTATTTGGTAAACAGATTATTATACTTTCTTCTTGGTCAATTTTTGGAGTAGGACGAACTACAAAAGGAATGATAAGTTGTGCATTACAAGCTGTATTTATTGGATTTTCGACAACTACTCTAACATTTTGTGTGCCAGTTTTGAAAGGATTGGGCAATTGATTTGGAATTGTAGTTGGAATTATACTATTATTTTCATCATAATAGTAAACATTCATTCCGGTTTGTGTTCCTAAAATGGTATTTAGAAAATTAGTTGTATCAAAATCGATAAATCCATCTTGGTCAATTGGATTGGGTTCATCATCACATCTTGATGTTAAGTTAGGGTCAATGGCAAACGCTTCTGGAAAATCATCAACAATAAATTGTAACGTAATCTCATCATAACAAGGCGTTCCACCAGTTTGCGTTGTATTATTATTTACTCTAATTGTAATGGTTTCCGTACTATTTACAAAAAACGGATTGGGAAGCGGTGATGGTAATGCCGTTCCATTTGATCTAAAATACTGAACATTTACGCCAGTTTGACCATTTAAAACAGCAGCTTGAATTGTTGAGGTGTTGAAACCATAAATTCCGTCTTGATTGTCATCACATTGACGAATTAAATTTAAAGGATTTACAGGATTTGCGGTAGGAACGGGTTCAACGGTAAGTGTAACGAAATTTCCTAGACCATAACATTGGTTGTCTAAATTGCTATCAATACGAACATATATTTGCTGAATATTTGGCGTGGTGTTGCGATAATTTGCAGGATTAATTGGGAAAGTTTCTGCTTCAGCATTTGCTAAGTTTTCATAATATGTAATGGTGTAATTTGAACTTGGCGGTGGCAGTAAATTTTGAATTTCGGGAGTAACAGTGTCAAATATAAAAACTGAAGTCCCATCAAAATCTGATGAAATCCCAGCGATAGCGTCATCACATTTTGCAAAATTGCGTTGAAAAGTAGCTTCACTAATTTGTGTTGCAGAAACCACCACATCGATGCGACCTACAATCGGACAACCATCAGTATTTACAACGCGCACCCAAACCGTTGTGGATGAAGTAGTATAAGCAATTGGATTATTTATCTGAAATGCTGGATTATTATTTTGCGCCGCTGCTTGCGTTGTGAAATAGGAGAACGTGTCCGTGACAAAATTTGGCGATATTGAAGGATTTTTTACGGTTAAATTAACTGCTGATATTCCGTCAGTATCAACATCACATTGCACAATACTAATGGGTGTGGTAATTATCGGTAAAGGATAGGTAGTCAAAGTAGCTGGACTAGAAATTAATCCACAAGAATTGCCAATTCTATTTAAAACTACTCGATATTGATGATTTGGTGTGGCAGGTGTAACATTAGTAACCGTCATTGAAATAGCGATAGTTCCAAAATAGTTAGCATTGTTTGTTAAATTTGTCCATGTGGTGCCACCATCAGTAGAAATTTGCCATTGATAACTATCGGCAGCGGTCGGATTTACCGTAAAACTGGCACTTAGCGACTGACATACTTGCACGCTTACTGGTTGGCCGACAATTGCTATCGGCGAACCAATCGTGTAATTCGCATTCGGATTACCATAACCCGACCCGCTTGTTACCATTCCGTTATTTGGGTTAAATGTTGGAGGAACAGTTCCGCCTAAAAGACCATCACCGTTACTATCTAAATATCCAGCTTCAATGACATCGTTACACAAATCATTGTCACTGTCTAATTCTATGTAATTAAATATTCCATCAGTATCAGTATCGGCTAATGAGTAGTTTACAATTCCACTATCAGTCGATGTTTCTAATGAGTTGGCTAAACCATTGACACCAAAATTGGCGCCATCTATAATTCCATTATTATTGAGGTCGGTTGCATTACTTCCTGACTCATCTAGATCATGAATTCCGTCATTATCCGAATCTAAATCTAAGTAATTGGGAACACTGTCGTTATCAGAGTCAGCAGGTGTTAAACCAGCGTTAAAAATATCTAAAATACCATCAGCATTGGCATCAATATTGGAAGGAATTATTAGATTTTGTCCTTGAGCTTCAATCAAATCTGGAATGCCATCATTATCACTATCATAATCATTTTGGTCAGCAATTCCATCTCCATCAGAATCTTTAGGGACACAAGTAGCTAGTAACCTTAAGGCAACTCGGCTTGTACTCGTATTCACAAGGTTTATATTTGTAATTGAAATAGAATTTATCAAATTACCTCTAACAGAGAATGTTCCTGTTCCTGCTACTAAAGGAATATTACTGTTTAAACGAAAACGAATTTCAAACGAGGAATATTCAGTTATTCCATTTTCAAAAATCCCATCATAATTAGTATCAATAAGAAGTTGATTATCAGGGTTCAAGATCGTCAAAGTTTTATTTACAGGACACGTAATTCTTATCTCTGTAGATGAGGTAAACAAATCTGAATCCAAAGCAGTTGAAGCATATTCAACAGCTAAACTAATAGGATTTGTAAAATTGGATACTGTATAATTTATTTTATTTTCTTTTCCTTGAGCGGCTTCTGTTACAAAATTCCCATTTGCATCACCTATAATGGGATTTGTTGATGGAATTCCTGTTCCTGAAAAAGATACTGCTCCTGTGTATGCATTTGTGTAATTTCCACTATTTATTGAGCCGCCATTCGTATTGGTTAAATTAAAATTTTGATTTTCATAGGATTCTGTACAATTTGTTATACCATCATTGTCATTGTCAAGATCGTTATTATTATTAACACCATCATTATCTGAGTCAATCGGACAAGTGCTCACAGGGATTTTATCAGAGTCTTTAGGGTCACTACAACCTGCAATAGTTGCAGAAACATAGTAAAAGCCTGGTGCTGTGGGTGTATAAGTACTATTTGTTTCATTTTGAATAACTAAATCATTAAAATACCACTGAAAAGTATCAAAAGGACTCAGCGTATTTACTAATAAATTGGTATTTGGAATACAACTTGATTGTAATACGTCTATTTGATTGAAAGTCACCTCTGGTTTAAAGGTAAATCCAGAATAAAATCCACCAAAAGTGGCTGCACCACTGGAACCATAAGCTGCTAAGTACAATTCCCCAGTAGAATATACAGAAACATTACCCGTAATACCAGTTAAAACATAAGTTTCGTAGTTTGCATTTCCAGTTACATTTGTTGGGCCATTAACCGATACACCAAACGGTAAAGTAGCTAATGTATAATTAACTCCATTAATAATAAAATTTAAGGTTGAACCTGTTTTTGTTACCAGAGTTACTCTACCAATAAATTGTCTTGTACCAACATAATCAATAAATGGAATATTATCGATCACTCTTGGTGTTTGACAACTTAATGGAGGAACAAAAAACATTTCTTGATTTCTCTGATCAGATGAGCTATTATCCCCTATGCTTTGGTAGGCAAATGATTTTTTAGAGGTTTGTACATATAAATTTCCAACGGTATTAAATACATTTCCAAGAATTTCATAATAATCACCAGCGTTTATAGTGGCGATAGCTGTTGTTGAGCCATTTATGAAAATTTGGGTATTATCTTCATCTGCCACCAAAAGTACTTTTTCAACTTCTGAAACACCTGTGCTTTTAATAAAAATATATTCCGTTCCTGTTCTTTCGGCAGATACTATTTGATCAAAACCCAAATCCAAATTACCTACAGCGTTGCTCCCTCCAAATGAACCACAGTTTACAGCGATAGGTTTGTCTGAAGTTACTAGGGAACCAATTAATCCATTACGGTTAGCCGTGTTGGGACCTTGAACTGCCAATACATAACTTTGACCACTATTTAAAGTAATACTAAAAGGACTGTTTCCCGTTGAGCTATTTATTGGTGTGACGTTTGTTTTTAGATTGCTAAAATTTACAATTGTGTTATTTTCAGTTGCTAACACAGAAATGAAAGTTGTATGTCTTTCATCATAATTGCCTACTAATGTGTTTGTAAAAGCTCCAATTCTGAATCGATTTCCTAGAGAGGCAAGGCCTTTTGAAACCAATTCTCCAGCTTGAGCTCCATTTCCAGCAGTAACTCTTGCAGATACATAGACCAAATCATCAGCTTCTACGACATAACCTTTATTGCTGAAAATGGTATTGGATAAAGAAGCATCAACATGAAGATGTGTATTGTTACCAAATCCAACATTATATACATAAGGCTCATCTCTAGAAACTTTCCCCAAAATGGTAGTTCCGCCTAATTCAATAATTCTAAAATTTATTTTAGTAATACTAGGTGTAGAAATATATAAATACTGATCTTCAGAAGTGACAATGCTAGAACCACAAAGTGGCGGAATATAATGTGTTTTGCTAAATTGAGAGAAACAATTTAGGCTTGCTGTAAAAGTAAAAAGTAAAAAAAATAACTTATTTTTCATTTGCTAAAATTAATAAATATAAAAGAAAAGTAAATGATTGATTATAAATCTCTTTTTTTTATTATTTCATAGGATAAGAAAATGAATATAGCTGTCCATACTAAAACAATAATAATTGATGAAAAATGCACACTATAATCTTTAATTGAATTTTCACCAACTGCTGATTGCAAGCTTTTAATAGCACTTAATCTTGTAAAAGGCTCAACAATTATATTACTCATAGATTCAAGCGGCATGAAAGTATAAACTTGATCTACTCGTGGATCACGATTGAATATATCAAATTTTAAAGTTAAGTAAGCTATTTTTTCAAGCAAAAACCAAACAAAAAGAAAACCTATAGCAAAAGCTGAACGTTTAACTAAGACACCAAGAAATAAACAAAAAGAGAAGAAGCCAACTAATTTAACAAAATAGGCTAGGAGGTACTCTAAATCTGAGAAAACAATTCCTAATTCAGTGTAAGACGAAAAGCTGTAGCCTAAGATCAGTGACATTATAAAAACAAATACTGTTGATGTTAAGGCAAAAAGGATAACGGTTAAGAATTTTGATAACACAAATTCTTTTTTGCTCATACCATCAATTAAGTTTTGTTTTAAAGTGCCATAACTATATTCATTGGCCATCATTGAAACGATAACTATAGCTAAAAAGAATTTTAAAATGGCAGCAATATAAGTGTTGAAATGCCAAATAAATGGAAAGTTAAAGATTCCCATCTGTGCAAAATGCAACTCAAAGCTCCCAATGTTGAATTTTATAGAAGCAATTAAAGCAATAAACGAAAGGATAACAAAATAACTAAGAGTCAATATTCTACTGGCTCTGTTTTTCCATGTTTTTTCTAATTCTATAGAGAGTAATCTATACATGATTGCGACTTTTATATATTTGTTAGTGCTAGAAATTGTTCTTCTAAACTCAGTTTTTTATTTACTAAATGATTCAGATAAATTCCTTTATCAGATAAAAGTTTATTTAATTGCGAAGCTTCAATATCATGTTTAAAATGTACAATAACTTTTCCGTCTACTTCTGAAACCTTTTCAAAATCAGGAAGATTTTTTAAGGATTCAATAAGCGTTGAATTATTTTTCGCTTGAAGTTCAAAGAATCCTCTTTGATTAGTCATTCCATCAACAGTTCCGCTGTATAAAATTTTCCCCAAACGAAGAACTAAAACATGACTACATACTTTTTCTACTTCATCCAAGAGGTGAGAAGCCAATAGAATTGTAGTTCCTTGTGAAGCAATGAGTTTAATAATATCACGAATTTGATGTATACCTTGTGGGTCTAAACCATTAGTTGGTTCATCAAGGATTAAAATTTCGGGGTCATTCAGTAGGGCGGAAGCAATAGCTAATCGTTGTTTCATTCCAAGTGAAAAAGTTTTGAATTTGCTGTCTTTTCTATCGATAAGCCCAACTATTTCTAATTTTTCAATTACTTTAGAGTAATCTACACCTTTGATTTTACATACCAATTCTAAATTTTCTTTGGCAGTCATATAAGGATAAAAATTAGGTCTTTCAATAATAGCACCCACTTTTTTTAACGCCTCATGGGTTTGCATTGTGCCGCCAAACCAACTGTAATCTCCAGAATTTTTGTTGACTACATTTAAAATGATTCCTAATGTAGTGGACTTTCCCGAACCATTTGGCCCGAGAATTCCATAGACATTACCTTTGTGTATTTCTAGAGAAACATCTTTTACAGCATGAACTTTCCCGAAATGTTTATTGAGTTTGTTTATAGAAAGAATAGTTGTTTCCAAAAGTAAATTTTTTAGGTTAAAGATATGACGAATTAAACTTTAAATTGTTACTGCTTTTTTATTGAAATAGAATTAGCTAATAAATTGTTTTAAAAACTTATAATTGGCGACTTATAAAATATTATTATCTGTACGGAACAATAATCGGTTGACCAATTTGAAAATCTGGTAAAGCTAAATCATTGTTTTTAAATGAATTAGTTTTGAATATATTAATCCCTTCATAGGGAATAGATGGATAATATGAAAGAGAGATTTGAAAACTATTAAATACCAAATAATCATTATTAATTAATACTCCCAAACTAAATTTTGAATATAATTTATGATCAAAAACTTGATTGGATTTGTCTCCCAGTAATCCAAAAGTAGTATTAAGATAGGGACTAAAGTGAAATCCATGCCAATTTCCTGGCGCATAGGTTTGAGTTTGTAGAGCAAGAGTTAATTTTTTTGTCCCGTTAATTAAGGGATTATTAAAACCTACAATTCCATTTTCGTCTGAGATTATAACTCTGTCTTTTATAATTGGTGCTCTGTTATTTCCTATAGTCAGTATAGGTTTTATGAACTGTCTAATTTTCCAATCGCCGAGATACAGTAAATTAGTAAAATAATTTGTTTCAATTTTAAAGGTCATTTCTTCGGTTATTCCATTAGTAAAAAAACTTCCCCATTCTATATTTGTTCCTAAGTAGCCAAAGGAGAAATAATCACCATAGGAAAATCTTCCACCAAAGTAACTTCTTCTTTGATAATTTTTATCTTGAAAACCTCCTGTTAATGCATAGACCTGTCCATAGGGAACGTCTTCTATAATTCCAAAATTGAACAAGTATTTGTCTTCATAAAACTTTCTAGTATTTAAGCCAATTGTCGCTAGATATAATTTTTCTGAAGCAAAAAAACGTGAACTATCATAAGCTAAAGATGGTGTTATTAAATAACGGCTATTTTTATAACCTATTGAAGTAACTAAATTAGTGGATCTAAAATCGATATTTTTCCCTTTGAAGATTTTAAATGAATGCCCAAACCAGTAGTCTTGTGTTTCTAACTTAAAAGATTGTTTTGCAAATAGGGTATTGTTATCTGGTAATGAATCTATATAAAACTTGTTTTCAAAATACATTCCTCCAGCCAATCTGGTTAATGGTGAGTAAAAAGGGCGTTCTATTTTTATGCTTTTAGTAGTATAATTATTCAATGAATTCTCGTAAGAAATGGTAGTGTTAATAAAAGTGTTTTTAATATTACTTATAGAATATCTTCCTAAATAGGCATTTTGATCTGTTGTAAAACGTTTAGTAAAATCATTTTCAAATTCGTGACCCAATCCCAAAAAGTTTCTTTCTGTAATTTCAAAATTGGCTTGTGTGTTAGAAAGTGAACCGTTTGGAATTAAACTCCAAGAATCTAAAACTCTAATAGAAACATCAACAGAATCTTTATTGTTTGGAATTTCAATAGGTTTTATGATTACACTTCTTACATAGCGTTGCCTTCTTATCAAACGTTCAGATTCTTTTGTCTTAAGAGAGTCTAAAAGTTCATTTTTTTTAAAAAGTAACAAGTTTTTAATTGTCCAGTTTTTGGTTTTTAAATGCAATCGATTGCCTGTTTTTTCAAAACCTTTTTCAGGCACATCTTTATGATTTTCAACAGCATATCCAAACGGGTCTAAAGTTTCGATATAAATATTTCTTATGATTTTACCTTCCGATCTTTCAAATGATTTTTCGATAAAATATTTATTTCTGTTCGAATTAGAAGTGGGTTTTACTTTCCGATTAGACTTGAATAAAAGTTTGTAAATAAATTTATTGAATTTATTTTTGTTAGAAAAGTTTTCTATTTTTTTGTATACTTTGACCGAATCATTACCAATGTTTTTTTCCTGCCCTTGAAGATTTTGACAAGATAGAGAAAACAGAAATATTCCAAAAAATAATTTTTTTAACATTGTATAAGTAGAGCAATTTTGACAAATATAAAGAAATATGATAGCTGATTTATTGTTTTTAACATTGTCTGCTATATTCAAAATTAAAATATCCTCAATCGATTTATCAATTGAGGATAAAATTCTTAGGTTTAGGTTATAAGGTAATTTAACTTTTTTGTTCTTTATTAAAATATACCAAGTAGTAATACATTTGTTTTTCTTCGTCCCAACCTTTTTCAACATATTTCTCAGCACTTTCTGGGTTGATGAAATCTAATTTGATTTGGATATTAGTGTCTAAATTGATTACGTTTTTAATAGATTTTCTGGCATCGCTTACGGCAGCATTGGCAATTGGAAAATTAGTAATGTCTTCAATACTATATTTTTCACCTTTATCTACTTTATAGTTTTTGAACTCAGGGATTAAGTCTGGATTATCTAAAACTTCGTTCAAGAAATTACTTTCTTCAAACTGATCGTTTTTGGCAAAATAATTGACCGAACGGTTCATGAACATTACTTCTTCTTTCTTGTCTTCGGCAGGGAAAACGACATCTTTTGCAAAACCTTGGCAGAATTTCAAATACTTTTTAGTGAAGAAATTTTCATCTTGAAACGCATCTACCGAAAGGAAGTGCTCTAACCAATAACGTGCATCATAGCGGTTGCTGTCTACCGTTAAAATTTTATACCCTTCTTCTTTTTTGTGGTTAAAAATTAAGCAACCTTTATCTAGTTTGTTAAGGTTAATACCTTGTTGTAAAATCATTTCTAGCGTAGTGCCTTTTTCTTTAAACTGCATAAAATCAGTTTGAATTTCACTTTTAAAGACACCTATAGCATCAACTATAGTATTATCAATATTCAAATTGGTAATATGCGCCACATAAACTTCTCCATTCTTTATGTGTGGATGATTTGATTGTTCAAAAAGATGTTTGGTAATCTTTTTTGATACTTCATGAGTTTCACTTGGATTAGTGAAAATTTCGGTAACCAAATTGAACATATCGTTATATTCTAAATCTACTTCGTGTGCAAACTGAAAATAGTTTTCTTCTTTTTCTCGAAATGGTTTGAAAAAATATTCCTTTAACAATGGAACAATTTCATCATTCAAATTATAGGGTTGGTCTGAAAAGAAAATAGCTTCGTTTCGGCTTTTGTTTCCTACACGGTGTATTGATAAGCTCTCAATATGAGCATTAAATAGGTTGATCATTTTTTTTAAGTTGCTGAGTAACTAAGTGACTGAGTTGCTGAGACTATTTTAGCTTTTTTGAAAAGGAAATAATCATTGTTTCTAGTTCTCTAGTTTATTCATATATTTTTAAATTCGATTTCGTTTAAATAGTTGATGTTTTTTGCAATTTCGATTTGTGTTTGAAACTCAAACAAGGAACTGATTGCAATGTTTATAAATCTATAAAATTCTTTGTTGCTCTCTCTACCATATCCTTCAGCAATATTACTTGGTAGTGAAATAGCACTTCTTCTAATTTGAGAAGTCAATCCGAATAATTCTTCTTTTGGAAAATTTTGTGTTAACTTATAGGTTTGGGTCACTAATGTCATTGATTTTTGCCAAATAAATAAATCTCTAAAAGTTTTTTTTTTGATTTTATAGTTTACTCAAATATAAAAAAACACAGCAACTTAGCTATTGAGTCACTAAGTGACTTCGTTAATTCCAATTTTCCTCAAATCCAAAGTCTTCAAAACTATCATCTCCACTAAACATATCAAGATCTTCTTCGTCTAAGTCATCTTCAAATTCTGAGTAAAAATCTTCGCCTTCAGCTTCAAATTCTTTCTCGGGAGCAATGGCTGGCAATTCGCCATGAGAGAATAAAAGATTTGGATAAATCACACCTATTTCTTCTTCTTCAACAGCTGCAAGTTCAACTAAAAATGTCCACATATTGATAAAATCATACACATAGATAATCTTGGTTTGGTCTTTGCCTAATAATTGATTTAAAGCATAATCGCTCATGATTTTTTGTTCACCTGCTACATCGCCAGTATCAAACATTGGAATTTCATCTTCTTGATTCCATTGATCATCGCAAGTATAAAATGAAGCTACTTCTAAACCATCAAAACCAAAGGCGTTTACAATGGCATTATGCAAATCTTCAAGAGTATCTTCTTCTTGGATAGCAATGTCTCTGAAAACATCTTCTTCAGCATCGAGAATTGCTCTGAATTTATAAATCATAGTTCTAGTTTTTTAAAGCGAACAAAGTTAAAATTTTAATTGTGAAAAAGGAAGGTGTGTAATGAATTGTTAATGAGTTTGTTTTTTTAGTTTTGATAAAATTTCTTGTAATTCTTTGTATTCTCCTGATAATCCAAACTGAGAGGCATCGTATCGTGCACCAACTATAGAATTCAAACTACAATCCGAAGAGATTTTAGCAATTCCAATGACTTTATTTTTATTTCTAAAAACTAGTATGGTTCGGTATACTTTTTCACAAGCTGGATAATCAGGTTTTTCTACTGTTCTGAGTGAAAATAAATGACTTATTTTAGCATTTAAGGTTTTAGGAAGTGTTTCTTTTTCAAACGCTAAAATCTCCATGTTATTAATAAACAAAGTATCTAGCGTGCTTACGGGTACTTTTCCTTTAATGATTTGTAACAATCCTTGTTCTTTTCTGGATTTGTTTTGTTTTTTTATTATGGCATTTATTGTATCATCCGAAATAGTTTTATGATAATAATCTATTTGGTCAAAAAAGAAGAACGGTAAATCGCTTTGGGCTGTTGGCTCTTTTTTGTTACAAGATACTGCCAAAATGCCTAATAGAAGGAATATCGCTTTTTTCATTTTAGATCTTTTTTTTTTAATATTACTTAAACCTTAAAGGTTTAGCAAAACAAGTTACAAATTTTATAGGCAAGCGCTAGACTGCTAGATAAGGGCAACAACTGTAAATAGATTAATAAAACTATTTTTTACCATTTTTAAACTTAACCTTTTCAACTACTTGTATTTTTGTTGTTTGTTTTTTATCTTTTGAATTAAAAGGTTTTTTCTTGATTTCGGTTTTTGGTTTTATTTCGCTCCGTTCGCTTTTTTCTCTGGTGAATTCTGTTTTAGTTTCTACTTTAAGCTTAGTAGCTATGTTTTTTTTAACTGTTTCCTGATTTTGTTTTATCACATCCATAGCATTTTTAGGATTTTCTTTGGTGCCACGCAAATGAATAACCAATCCGTTTAAAAAATTGCGCAACACTTGATCTCCACATTCCATGAAATTTGGATGGTCTTCATTTCTAAAAAAGTTACCAATTTCTCCTTTTGACATTCTGAAATCAACTAGTTCTAGTATTTCTAGAATTTGATCATCGCGAAGTTGAAGAGCCACACGTAGTTTTTTGAATATATCGTTATTGTTCATGTTTATGCTGAATTTGGTTTAGCCTCTTTTGTGCTGAAAATTAAAATATTATTTTTTGTCGTTTTGGTAAACTAAAACAGCCAAAGGTAAGTCTTTTAAACCTTTGTCTCCATAATTTAAATAGGCTGTTTGCCATTAGGGATGACCTTATGTTTAATTTTTCATTCTAATTCTTTCTTTTTCTTTTTTGACTTTTTGGTATCATTACCAAAACCTTTTTCATCCCTCAGTATTTGGTATTTTTCTTTTTGCGACGAATTCAAATAACTGTTGATTATTTTTTCAGTTTTTTCTTGAATGGCTTGATATTGTTTGGTTTTGTCTTCTTGTGATATCTCACTTTTCATCAAAATATCAACACTCTTACTATTCCCAATCAATTCATTTTTGATGGCAATGTACTGAAGATCGTCAAGGGTTAAATTATCTTTTAACTGTTTCATAAATTTATCTACTCTTTCAGTTCTAGCTTTAGTAATTTCCTCTGGTGTTGGCTCTTTGGGTTCGTTATTCTGAGGAATTTGATTGCTTCTATCGAAACCACCCATTCTATTACCATAAGGGTTTCCATATTGAGCTGTAGCATTCATAGTAGATAGTACAAGACTAATAAACACTATTTTTAAAGTTTTCATAATAGTCAAAATTTAAGAAGTCAAAATTAAATAAAATAATTGTGCATCAATGTTAAAAAATAAATCATTATAATATCACAAAAATTAATATTTTAGCTAATAATTAAATTAATTAATGAGCAACTACGAAGAAAAATTATTGCTATTAGCGGAGATGATTACTTTTTCTGTGGTTGATGGAAAATTGCACGAGAGGGAATATCTTTTTCTCACTATGATTGCTGGTGAACTTCAAATTACTTCAGAAGATTTTAAAGCGTTGTTCCATCAAGAAAATTATCCAATGGTCATCAAGTCACAATTTGAGCGCATTCAGCAATTTTATCGTTTAGCTTTGTTGATGTATTGTGATGGAGTTTTGCACGAACGCGAACAAAATAAAATCCATGAAATTGGAATTACTATGGGATTAAATCCTCATGCTATCAAACGTGTTTTGAAAGCCATGGAAATTTCTCCAACTAAAATTATTTCTCCAGAGTTTCTTTTAGAAGTTTTTCAAGAACAGTTAAACTAAAAATTAGACAGTTATTAGTTTTATACCAAGTATTTTTTTAACTGTTAGTATTATGTAGTCGAAATAGTTTTATTGCTAACGGTTAATGATAGAGCTCGTGGCGGTTTATAGTGTTGTATTTGTATAAATTGGTTTACTATTGTTTAAAGTTGTTTACCTTTGTTATGAGTGGGTCAATTTATGTTCCAATGTAAAATTATAGTCAATATGGCTTGAAACCAATGGTTTAAATCCTATTTCAATGTCAAAATGACGCAAATCCAGACAAAATGAGTTTATTTAAAAATATATTTGGTGATTCAAATGAATCAAACAACAGTTCAAAAGTAGCATGGATACCCTTAACCAACCTTGGACAGTTGAACGAAATCATACACGAGTACACATCAACACCAGTAATTATTTTCAAACACAGTACACGCTGCAGTGTGAGCCGAATGGCGTTGAAACAATTTGAAAACGAATTTGATTTGCAGTCTAAAGTTACGCCTTATTTCTTAGACTTGCTGGAGAATAGGGATATTTCGAGCGAAATAGCTTTACGTTTTGGTGTTGTGCATCAATCGCCACAATTGATTTTGATTAAAGACGGGAAAGCTATCTATAATGCATCGCATAGCGATATTGCTTTCGAAGATTTGGAACGATTGCTATAATGAAGAGCTTTGATTTAGCTTTTTAGAAAGGTTTTAAAATCCTCATACGCTTTAATCTTAACCGAAATTTTATCTTTCCCCAATACACTTTCAATTTGAGTTGGAATAGGCAATTTTAAATCCAATAAAGGCTCCACCGTATCCAAGAATTTTATAGGATGAGCCGTTTCCAGAAATACGCCAACACTGTTGGGTTGCTTTTCCATTTCTTTTTTCAATCCCAAATAACCTATAGCACCGTGTGGTTCAGCGATGTATTGCGTTCTTGCGTAAATATCTTTCATTGCAGCTTCTGTTTCAGCATCGGTATAGCTATAAGAAGAGAAATCTTTCTCAAATTCATTCAAATCGTTGTGGTATAACTCCTGAATTCGGATGAAATTACTAGGATTACCCACATCCATCGCATTAGCAATGGTAGCTACAGATGGTTTTGGGTCGTAGTTCCCTTTTTCTAAAAAGCGTGGCACGGTATCGTTAGCATTGGTTGACGCTACAAAATGGGCGATAGGCAATCCCAAACGTTTGGCCATTATACCCGCACAAATGTTGCCAAAGTTGCCACTAGGACAGGAAAGAATAATCGGTTTGTTGTGTTTCTTTAGTTGTTGGTAAGCAAAGAAAATATAGAACATTTGGGGCAACCAACGCGCTATGTTAATCGAGTTGGCCGAGGTTAGATTCTTGTGCTTCAAACTGTCATCCAAAAATGCTTTTTTAACCATGTCTTGGCAATCGTCAAAGAAACCATCCACTTCTAGTGCTTTTATATTTTGACCTAATGTAGTCAATTGACGTTCTTGTATTTCACTCACTTTACCTGAAGGATACAGTATAATTACTTCAACGCCTTTTACACCTAAAAAACCGCTTGCAACCGCACCACCAGTATCACCAGAAGTTGCTACAAGAACAGTTACTTTCTTATCATCATTGCGATTGAAATAGGCCAAACAACGTGACATAAATCGGGCACCAACGTCTTTGAATGCCATAGTGGGTCCGTGAAACAATTCTAACGAATAGACATTGTCTTCCACGGGCACACACGGAAAGTCAAAACAAAGCGTTTCGGCTATGATGCGTTTCAGTTCCGTTTCTGGAATTTCATCGCCTACAAATTGTTGGATAGCTTCAAAAGCTATTTCTTCGTTAGTAAGATTTTCAATATTTTGAAAGAAAGAATCGGGTAGTTGTGTGATGCTTTCTGGGAAATACAACCCTCTATCAGTTGCTAAACCCAATACTACAGCTTCTTCAAAGCTAACTTTTGGTGAATTATGATTTAAACTATAATATTTCATGTTTATATAATTTTTACTCCTTCAGCATTCACGCGTGACACATGAATATCAAAAGGGATTCCAGTATCTAAATAACTATTGCTCATGGCGAAAGCAACTTCTTCTGCGCTATTTTGTCCTTTGCATAACGCAAAAATAGAGGGACCAGCACCAGAAATTCCTGCACCCAAAGCACCAGCATCATGAGCGCTATTTTTTACTTGGTCAAAATTTAGAATTAATTTTTTACGTAACGGCTCAATAATTACATCTTGCAAGGAACGACCAATGAGTCCGTAGTCTTTGGAATATAATCCAGCTATTAATCCACCAAGATTTCCCCACTGCGTAATGGCATCTTTCAAGGCAATAGTTGGTGACAGTACAGCACGTGAGTCTGAAGTTTTTACTTCGATGTGTGGGTGTAAGACAACAGCATAAATTTCGCTTGGACTTTCCATTCTAATCACATCCAACGGATTGTATCCACGCACTAGTGTAAAACCACCCAAAAGACATGGTGCTACATTATCGGCATGTTCAGAACCACTCGCTACAACTTCTCCTTTCATGGCAAATTCAACCAATTCGTGACGTGTAAATGGCCTGCCTAACAATTCGTTGATACCAAAAACAGCCCCAGCGGCGCTAGCAGATGAGCTTCCAATGCCGCTGCCAGCTTTTATTTTTTTATGGATTTCAATTTCAAAACCAAAGTCAGATTGTGTGGCTTTCAATAATGCTAAAGCAGCAACTCCAGCTACGTTTTTCTCGGTTTCTAAAGGTAAATCGGCACCCGTTATTTTGGTTATACTGATGCCTTTTTCTGCAACTTTTCGGATTATCATTTCGTCCCCAATACCTTCGAGGCACAAACCCAAGACGTCAAATCCGCAATTGAGATTGGCGATAGTAGCGGGGCAGAATATTTTTATTTCAGTCATTTTTAAGGTTTATGGTTTATGGTTTGTTGTTTATGGTTAAAAATTAAAACTATAAACAACAAACCACAAACATTTTTTATACATTCCCAATTCTAATTACATCAGCAAAGATACCCGATGCGGTCACAGCAGCGCCAGCACCAGCGCCTTTGATAATTAAGGGCTGATCAATATATCTATCGGTATAGAATTCTACAATATTATCTTTTCCTTCTAGATTATAAAATGGACTTTCTTTAGGAATGAATTTTAGCCCAACACTTGCTTTTCCATTGTCAAACGAAGCTACAAATTTTAATCTACATTCTTTTGATTTGGCTTCTGCCAAAAGATTTTCAAAATGAGTTGCATGTTTGGTTAATGATTTAAAGAAATCTTCATTTTTGGTGGTTTCCATACATTCTTTTGGAAGGAACGAATTGTTTTCTATTTTTTCCATTTCCATTTCATAACCGCTTTCACGAATAAGAATTAATATCTTTCGAGCTACATCTACGCCACTTAAATCAATTTTCGGATCAGGCTCTGTAAATCCTTGAAATCCTGCTTCTTTTACTACATCGTGAAAGTTGTAGGTTTCGCTGAAATTATTAAATATAAAGTTCAAACTTCCAGATAAAACTGCATTAATTCTGTTCACTTTATCACCCGATGCTATTAAGTGTTTTAGCGTATCAATAATAGGAAGTCCGGCTCCAACATTGGTTTCAAATAGGAAAGGGGCATTGTATTTTCTAGATAAGTTTTTAAGGTTTTTGTAGTTGTTGTATTCAGAAGAACACGCGATTTTATTACAAGTAACTACTGCAACGTTTTGAGACAAAAACTTATCGTAAATATTGGCAATATCATAGTTAGCCGTAATATCAACAAAGATGCTATTGCGCAGGTTTAAGTCTTTAATACGGGCTATAAAATCAGCTACATTAGCAGTTTCACCTTGTTCTAAAGTTCCTTTCCAACCTTTAAGATTGATTCCTTCTTCATCAAAAACCATTTTGCGAGAATTGGCCATAGCAATAACGCGTAGGTTGATTTTCAAGTTTTCTTTGAGGAACTTTTTTTGTTGACTGATTTGGTCAATGAACTTTTCACCTACATTTCCAACTCCCATTACAAACAAGTTCAGCTGCTTGGTGTTATCTTCAAAGAAGCGCTCGTGTAGTGTATTGAGTGCTTTTTTAACGTCTTTTTCGTTAATCACAACTGATATGTTTCTCTCGGAAGCTCCTTGTGCAATAGCACGAATGTTTACATTATTTTTACCTAAAGTACTAAACATTTTTCCGCTAATACCTTGGTGGTTTTTCATGCTTTCGCCTACAAGCGCTACGATACATAAATCTTTCTCCACGATACATGGGTTGATTTTGTTTTGCGCAATTTCTAATTCAAAAGCTTTGTCGATGGCAGTTTTAGCTCTTTCGGCATCGGCATTTAGAATACCTATACAGATTGAATGTTCAGAAGAAGCTTGAGTAATAAAAATAACATTGATACTTTCATTAGACAATACTTCAAAAAGTCTTTTAGACGAACCTGCCACACCTATCATTCCAGAACCTTCAAGTGTAAGTAATGCAATTTTATCTATATGCGAAATGCCTTTAATTGGATTACTTGTAGCTTCTGGATTGTTAGAAATTAAAGTACCATAAGCTTCAGGTTCAAAAGTATTTTTGATAAAAATGGGAATACTGTCTTTTAAAACGGGCTGGATGGTTGGCGGATACAATACTTTCGCACCAAAATGTGATAATTCCATGGCTTCTTGATAGGAAATAGTTTCTATCGGTTGGGCTTGTTTTACACTCTTTGGATTTGCGGTGAACATGCCGTTAACATCTGTCCATATTTCTAATACAGAAGCTTTTACAGCTGCCGCAATTATAGCTGCCGTATAATCGGAACCCCCACGACCAAGGGTTGTCGTATTGCCATCGAGGGATGAAGCAATAAATCCTGGGAAAAGTACCACTTGATACGCATTGTTTTTAAAATAGTCCGCAATTAATTGATTTGTGATCTCAAAGTCAACAGTAGCTTTACCAAAATTGGAATTCGTTTTAATTACTTCGCGACTGTCTTTGAAAGCGGAGTTGCTCACTTTTTGTTTCAGGGCAACCCCAATAATTTGAGAAGATAATAATTCACCAAAACCCGCAATGATATCTGCAGTTCTATTGGATATTTCGCCCAAAAGAAAACAACCGTCTAATAAGGTTTTTAACAAATTAATTTCATGGTTAATTTTTTCGATGATGTCACGCTGATCGCTCAAAGGAATTAATTCCTTTATAGCGTCTTTATGTTTTTGGTCTATTTGACTAACAATGTCATTATAATTTTTATCTTTTGACGCTGCTGTTTTACCTGCTAAAATGAGTAAATCGGTTACGCCACTAAAAGCAGAAACCACAACAGCGAGTTTGCTTTCTTTACTTTTACGTGTAACAATTGCTATAGTTTTTGAGATATTAGTTGCATTGGCTACTGAGGTACCGCCAAATTTTAATACTATCATAATTTTATTTTTTTATTGGAAATATAAGTCATTATTTTTTCTCTCTCGTCATGGAAAGAACCTAAAAGGGATTATATGAAATATTTATACCCCAACAGGGGTTGTAGTTGTTGTGGTAGCAATAGTAGTTACAACTAACGTGTTAGTTGTTGTTGCTAAAGAAAATATGTCCTTTTTGTACCACATAATTTTCAAAAATACTACTTTTTGTTTATTAAAAAAGCTTTGCTATTATTTTTATGAATATCGCAGTATAATAGATATCAGTCAAAAAAAGTATTATTTTTTTTAGTTTTGATACGCTTTAATTATTGATTTCTCAATAAAATAGTAGTAACAAAACTTGTTTTTTAGCTATTGTTTATAGATTTTTGAGCTCAATTTACAAACATCCAATGGACCATTCGCATTATATCAGCACTGAAGTATTGAGTTTAGAGACTTTACAAGAAATTATTTCTCAACATAAATCCCTTTCTCTATCAGAAGAAGCTAAAATCAACATTCAAAAGAGTAGGGACTATTTAGACCAAAAAATGGCTTCCAACGATGCACCCATTTATGGCATTAATACCGGATTTGGGTCGTTGTGTAATGTGAAAATTTCTAATGAAAATTTATCGCAACTGCAATCCAATTTGGTTAAATCACATGCTTGTGGCACTGGCGATGAAGTGCCAAGTGAGATTGTAAAGATAATGCTTTTGCTCAAAATTCAAAGTTTGAGTTATGGTCATTCGGGAGTTCAATTGCAAACGGTGGAGCGTTTAGTTGATTTTTACAACAATGCTATTTTACCCGTAATATATACGCAAGGTTCGTTGGGAGCTAGTGGCGATTTGGCACCCTTAGCTCATTTATCTTTACCGTTATTAGGAGAAGGCGAAGTGAATTTTGAAGGTAGAAAAATACATGCTTCCGAAGTTTTAAAACATTTTAATTGGCAACCTATTGTGTTGCAATCCAAAGAAGGATTGGCCTTGTTAAACGGCACGCAATTCATGAGTGCTTATGGTTGTTATGTTTTACTAAAATCGATGAAATTCTCCTATTTGGCTGATGTGATTTCGGCTATTTCTTTAGAAGGATTTGATGGACGTATAGAACCTTTCAACGAATTAATTCATTATGTACGCCCACACAAAGGGCAAATTGTAACTGCCAAACGTATGACCGATTTGCTAGAAGATAGCCAAATCATAGCACAAGAAAAACAACACGTGCAAGACCCATATTCGTTTCGTTGTATTCCTCAAGTGCATGGCGCTTCCAAAGATGCTATTGATTATGCCAAAAAAGTATTCAAAACCGAAATCAACTCGGTTACGGATAATCCAAATATTTTTAGTAAAGAAGATGTGATTATTTCCGGTGGCAATTTTCACGGACAACCTTTGGCATTAGCCTTAGATTTCTTGTCAATTGCATTGGCAGAATTGGGCAGCATTTCCGAAAGAAGAACCTACCAATTAATTGCAGGTTTACGTGGTTTACCTCCTTTCTTGATAGACAACCCAGGATTGAATTCTGGATTTATGATACCACAATATACCGCTGCCAGTATTGCGAGTCAAAACAAACAATTGGCGACACCAGCCAGTGTAGATAGCATTGTTTCTAGCAACGGACAAGAAGACCACGTTTCTATGGGGGCGAATGCCGCCACTAAATGTTTGCGCATCATGGAAAACTTGGAACGCATTTTAGCCATAGAATTAATGAATGCTTCACAAGCTATTGAGTTTAGAAGACCTCTACAATCTAGTAGCTTTATTGAAATGTTCTTGAAATCTTATAGAGCCGAAGTACCTTTGGTAAAAGAAGACCGAATTTTGCATTATGACATAGAAAACTCGGTAGCTTTTTTGAATACTTTTTATATTGATTTGGAAGAGTAACTCTAAATATAAGTCTTAATTTAATACTTATTTATATACCATTCCCCAATGTTTTGTGAACTCTGCGTTTGTGATGGGTTTGCCTTAGATGTTCAGCTCCCGAGATGATGCTAATGCTTCCATCAATTTCAAACATGGCTAGTTTGACGTCTTTATAATATTCTACGCCATGTTCGCGCATTGCTTCCTGTAGTTCATCATTAGTAATACCAAGTTTGGAGATGGTGCTAAAAGCAATTTTACCATTATGTATCAGAATTTCAGGAGTGTCTTGAATAAGTTCTTTGACAAACGAAGATTTTAGCATCAGTTTTTTGAAAAGCAAATTAACTATAAAAAGCGCTAAAGCAGCCACTATTCCGCCATACAAAGACGTGTTATTTCCAACCATCGCATTTTGAACCGAATTACTAATGAGTAAAATTAAAATTACATCAGCAGTATTCAATTGGGATAATTGTTTTTTACCAAAAACCCGAAGCGCAATGACCATAAATAGATAGACACTTAGACTTCTAATAACGATATCAAGATAGGGATTCATTAATTTTTAGTTTAAAGTTTTTCTCTATGGCTTTAATCATTTCTCCGGCGATATCTTTGTTAGTAGCGCCTTCAATTCCTTCTAATCCTGGTGATGAATTCACTTCCAATAGTAAAGGACCTTTTGAAGAACGAATTATATCTACACCCGCCACTTTCAAATCCATGGCTTTGGCGGCTTTAATGGCAATCTTTTTTTCGTCACTTGTGGGTTTAATAACACTTGCGGTTCCGCCCATGTGGATGTTAGCACGGAATTCTCCTGGTGCGGCTTCTCGCTGAATGGCTGCTACCACTTTTCCATCAACTACAAATAAGCGCAAGTCTTTGCCATCTGCTTCTTTAATAAATTCTTGTACCAAAATATTAGCATTCAAACTTTTGAAAGCATTAATTACCGATTCGGCTGCTTTTTTGGTTTCGGCCAATACCACACCTTTTCCTTGTGTGCCTTCTAATAGTTTAACAATCAACGGCGACCCGCCAACCATTTTAATTAAATCATCAGTATCCAATGGTGAGTTAGCAAAACCAGTTGTGGGAATGTCAACCCCATGATGCAAGAGTAATTGCAACGAAAACAGTTTGTCACGAGATTGTGTAATGGCTGCTGCCGAGTTCAAGCAAAAGACTTTCATAGCTTCAAACTGACGCGTCAAAGCACAACCATAAAACGTAATGCTAGGACGAATTCTCGGGATGATAGCATCAAAATTATCTAATATTTTTCCGCCACGGTAATGAATTTCTGGTTTAACGGCATCCAGTTTCATGTAGCATTCTTTGATGTTCAAAAAGTGCATTTCATGACCGCGCATTTCGCCAGCTTCCATAATGCGTTTGTTACTGTATAGTTCAGGATTAC
>Ga0214919_10002412_pt1 | contig 29443 bp, 25 predicted proteins | sample LL1503_MetaG_FD_177994 | JGI IMG/M metagenome (GOLD analysis project Ga0214919, IMG submission 177994) | Freshwater microbial communities from Lake Lanier, Atlanta, Georgia, United States - LL-1503 | ecosystem: Environmental > Aquatic > Freshwater > Lake | place: USA: Georgia | collected... | reverse complement strand
GCATGAGCTACCAGGTTGCCGACGCCGCCGAGCCGCACCGCTCGCGCACGACGGGTGGCGCGAAACTATTCATCGTCGACTGATGTTCAAGGCGCTCTTCGACCGGCTCAAGCAGGCACAGGCCGAAGGCACCTTCGACGCGCTGACCGAAATCTGAAACCGCGCCTCGGTGACCCGACGGCTCGACATGGGCGTCGAGCGCTACTGGAGGGACAAGCGCGCAGCGAGCGCGAATCCCCTGGTGAAAGCGGGACAGAAATACTTTTCGCAGAACGACGAGGACGGCATCACCCTCGAAATCCTGCGCCGCATCGGCCTCGAGAGCGGGACGTTTGTCGAGTTTGGCGCAGGCGACGGACTCGAGAACAACTCGCTGATCCTGCTGATGCACGGCTGGAAGGGCGTGTGGCTCGGCGCCGACACCCTGCGCGTCTCGATCCCGCCGGGCAGCCCGAAGCTCCGCCATTCGAATGCGTGGATCACGGCGGAAAACTGTGGCGCGCTGGTGGCTGCCGAGCTTGCCGCCCTGTGCGCCCAGGGGTGCGACTTCCTCAGCATCGACCTCGACGGCAACGACCTGCATATCGCCGAAAAGGTGCTGGCAGGCGGCATGCGGCCCGCGGTGATAGTAGTGGAGTACAACGCCAAGTTCCCGCCGCCGATCCGCTGGTCCATCCGGTACGACCCGAAGCACCAGTGGAAGGGCGACGACTACCAGGGGGCGTCACTGCAGTCTTTTGCCGACCTCTTCGGCAACGCCGGGTACAGGCTGGTGGCCTGCAACATCACCGGGGTCAACGCCTACTTCGTGCGCAACGACTTTGCCGCCGCGTTCGCGGACGTGCCCTCGGACATCGCCACCCTTTTCCAGCCCGCCGACTACAACTGGTTTGTCGGCCAGGGACACCCGGCCTCACCGAAGACGATCGAACGCTTTCTCTGAAATCCTAGAGCCCGGCGAGCCGGTTGATCTCCGCCGGGTCCACTTTCAACCGCTCGGCCGCTTTCAGGATGTCGCTCCAGCTGGTTTCGTCGACCGGGATGCCTTCGGCCAGGCGCTTGGCGCGCATCTCGCGCTCCGGCTCGCCAGCGAGGCGCACATGGTCGAAGCCCGGCTGGGCCGGCGAAGCCTTGACCCAGTCGATGAAGCCTTTCATCTCATCGCCAAAGAGCGCGCCTTCCGAAAGCTTCGTCGGGTCGAAGAGTATTGTGAGCATGCCGTTCAGCACGCGCTTCTTGCCGGTGTACGGCTCGTGGCAGGCCATGCCGGCCGCGAGTGCACCGCCGAGCAGTTCGCATACCACTGCGAGGCCGAAGCCTTTGTGTTCGCCGAACGTGACGATCGCGCCCGTCGGATCAACAACTGCGTACTTCGGGTCGGTCGTCGGCTTGCCATGGTTGTCGATCAGGCGCCCGGCCGGCATCTGCTCGCCCTTGTTGTAGGCCACGCGCGCCTTGCCCTGCGCCATCACGCTGGTGGCGAAATCGAGCAGGATCGGCTCGCCGCCCGGCACCGGGATGCCGACCGTGAACGGGTTGGTGCCGAAGCGCGCATCGCCACCGCCGAAGGGCGCGACGATCGGGCGCGAGATGACGTTGGTGAAATGCACCGAGATGAGGTTGGCCTCGATGGCCATCTCCGCCCATGCGCCGATGCGGCACAGGTGGTGCGAATTGCCGAGCGCGACGATGCAGCTGCCGAATTGCTTGGCGCGCGCAATGCCCATTTCCATGGCCTCGTGGCCGATGACCTGGCCGAACCCCGCCTGCCCGTCGAGGCGCAGCATCGCGCCGCCGTCGAGGGTGGTCTTCACGTGGGCGTTCGCCGTCAGGCCGCCTTCGACGAAAGCCTCGGAGTATTTCGGCAGCATGCCGATGCCGTGCGAGTCATGGCCGGTCAGGTTGGCCTGGATGAGGTTCTCGGTGACGAGGTCGACCTCGCGTGGTTCGCTGCCGAACCCGCGCACCAGCGCCTTGATCGCCGCGGTCAGCGGCTCTTTGCGAATCGTGTGAATCTTGGCCATGCTTTGCTTACTCCGGTGATGGTGAGGTCGGGGAGGTCTTGAGGAGGGGCGGCGCCCCTCTTCTCGTCTAGTCTGGCTTGATGCCTGCGGTGTTGACCACCTGCGTCCAGCGCGCGATCTCGCCCTTGAGGAATTCGCCGAACTGCTCCGGCGTGTTTGCAACCACATCGAACCCCTGCGCGTCGAAGCGCGCCTTGGTGTCGGGCGCCTGCAGCGCCGCGATGACGGCGGCATTGATTTTCGCATACACGTCCTTGGGCAGGCCCTTGGGCGCCGCCACCGCCTGCCACGAATAGACCTCAAAGCCGGACACCCCCGCCTCCGCCATCGTGGGCACGTCCGGGAACACCGGCGAGCGCTTGTCGCTGGTGACCGCCAGCGCCTTGAGGCGGCCGCCCTTGATGTGGCCCGAGGCCGCGCCGAGGTTCTGGAACGACGCGTCCACCGCGCCGCCGATGAGGTCGGTCATCGCCGCCGATCCGCCCTTGTAGGGCACATGGATGCCCGTGGTCCCGGTGCGCTGCCAGAGGAGTTCGGCCGACAGGTGGTCCGACGACCCGGTGCCCGAGGAGACCATCGACGTCCTGCCCGGGTTCTTCTTCATGTGCGCGACGAGTTCCGCGAGCGTATTTGCCGGGAATTTCGGGGTCGCGATGAGGATGTTCGGGTTGCGCACGGCGACCGTGACGAGGTCGAAATCGCGCAATGGGTGGTAGGTGAGCTTCGGGTTCAGCGCAACGTTGATCGCGAAGGTGCCGATGGAGCCGACGAGCAGCGTGTAACCGTCGGCGGGCGACTTCGCGAGCAGATCCGCGGCGATCGAACCGTTGGCCCCGGGCCGGTTCTCGACCACGATGGTCGCCCCCGGCAGCGAGTCGGGCAGCTTCGCCCCGATCGCGCGGGCGACCATGTCCGAAGAACCGCCGGCCGTGAACGGCACGAGGATCTTGATGGGACGGCTCGGGTAAGGCTGCGCGTGCGCGCCTGAAGCAACGAATACGGCAACAAGCGCGAGCAGTGCGGCAACGATCCTGGACATGTCTCCCCCTGTGTACTTCTTATTGTTGGGCCGCAAGCTTATCAGTCGGCCAGCTTGGCGGTCATCTCGAGGATCGCTTCGGCGGCCGCCTGCGGATGCTCGAGCGGGAAGAGGTGGCCGCCGGGCACGCGGCGAAACGCGAATCCCGCGCGCCGCATGGTCGACAGGCCCACCCGCCGGACGATGTCCGACCCGGCGCCGCCGATGAACCCGGCCGGGACGCGCAGATCCGGCAGCAGGCGGTGGAGGTCATGTGGGATCGTCCGGTAGATCTGGTACTCGATGGCCGGGTCGATCATCAGGCGCAGTTTCCTGCCGTCGTCCACCAGCCCGTAGCGGACGTAGTCGCGCAGCGCCTCGGGCGCGAAATGCCGGAACAGGGCCCTGCCATGGAAATGGCCTTCCGCTTCGGCAAGGCTCGCCCATTCGGCGCGGCGCTCCCGGGTGGCCCCGGCGGGCGTCACCCGGTCGACGATCCCGAACCGCTTGGTGGCCCCCAGCAACCGCCCCTTGATCGCCCCAATGATGGGCGCATCAAGCAGGATGACCGCCCGGAAGAGGTCCGGCCGGGCCACGGCTGCCATGAAAGTCAGGTACCCACCCAGGGAATGCCCCACCCCGACCACCGGCTGGGTGTAGCTGCGCTCGACGTGCCCCACGACCTGCGCGAGGAGGTGGGGCCAGCCCTCGGTGGGAGGGTGGCGCGGGTCCATGCCCAGCGCCGGAATGGATCCGACCCGGAAATGGGGCTCCAGCAGCCCCAGCATGCTGCGGTAGCAGGGGGCGGGAAAGCCGTTGGCGTGGGAAAAATGGAGCACCGGGCGGCGCATCCAGGCAGTTTATCAGCCCCTAGCGCCCCGGTAGCCGTGATGATGTAAAATCGCGGGTTTGCCGGGTTCGGCCTGGGTGCCATGCACCTCCCCGCCGATAGCCAGTGGCAGCGCCCCCGGCTCATCCAATTCAGTCCCTTAACAGGAAGCACCATCATGGCCAGGCAGAAAGAGCTCAAGCTCTACCGCAACATCGGGATCATCGCCCACATCGACGCGGGCAAGACCACCACTACGGAGCGCGTGCTCTACTACACCGGCAAGAAGCACCAGATCATCGACGTCCACGACACCAAGGACGGCAAGACCAGCACGACCACCGACTACCTCGAGCAGGAAAAGAAGCGCGGCATCACGATCCAGTCCGCGGCCGTCTCGACCGAGTGGAAGGGCCACCAGGTCAACATCATCGACACCCCCGGGCACGTCGATTTCACCATCGAGGTGAACAGGTCCCTGCGCGTGCTGGACGGCGCGGTCGTGGTGTTTGACGGCGTGGCGGGCGTGGAACCGCAGACCGAGACCAACTGGCGCCTGGCGAACCAGTACAACGTGCCGCGCATGTGCTACATCAACAAGATGGACCGCATGGGCGCCAACTTCGAGAAGGCGATCACCGGGATCAAGGAGCGCCTGGGGGCCACCATCGTGCTGTGCCAGATCCCGATCGGCAGCCACGACGAGTTCAAGGGCATGGTTGACCTCATCGCCGGTTGCGGCTACGTCTGGAAGGAAGAGGACAAGGACTCCCCGTGGGAGACCATCCCCATCGAGGAGATGAAAGGGCGCTTCACGTTCGCCAGCACCCGCGACAACCAGTGGATGGACGAGCTCCTCGATCTGCGCCGCGAAGCCATCGAGACCGCGCTGGCCCTGGACGACGATGCGTTCATGGAGTTCGTCGAGAGCGGCAAGTTCGACATCGCCAAGGTCAAGGAATGCATCCGCAAGGGCACCGTGCAGGGCAAGCTGGTGCCGGTGTTCTGCGGCTCGTCGTTCAAGAACAAGGGCGTGCAGCAGCTGCTCGACGGCGTGATCGACTATATGCCATACCCGGGCGAGAACGGCGGCATCTCCATGGTGGACCCCGACGGCAAGGTCATCGGCCAGCAGGAAGTCCGTGACGACGCCCCCGCCCGTGCGCTGGCCTTCAAGGTCATCAACGACCAGTTCGGCACCCTCACCTTCGTGCGCGTCTATTCCGGCGTGATCAAGAAAGGCGACACCCTGCTGAACGTCACGCGCGACAAGAAAGAGCGCATCGGCCGCATCGTCGAGGTGCAGGCCAACGTGACCAAGGACATCGAGGAGGCCCGCGCCGGCGACATCTGCGCGTTCGTTTCGATGAAGGACACCGAGACGGGCGACTCGCTCTCCGACATGACGCACCCGTCGCTGCTCGAGCGCATGCGCTTCCCGGACCCCGTGATCAGCGTCTCGGTCGAGCCCAAGACCCGCGCCGACATCGAGAAGATGTCGACCGCCCTCTACAAGATGGTCAAGGCCGACCCGTCATTGCGATTGTCGGTCGACCAGGAAACCGGCCAGACCGTGCTGAAGGGCATGGGCGAGCTGCACCTCGAGATCACCATCGACCGTATGCGCTCCGAGCTCGGTGTCGAGGCCGTGATGGGCAAGCCGAAGGTGAGCTTTCGCGAGGCCTTCGGCACCGCGGTCGAGCACATCTACACCCACAAGAAGCAGTCGGGCGGCTCGGGGCAGTTCGCCGAGGTCAAGATGGTCTTCGAACCGCTGCCCTACGGCAGCGGCGTGGAGTGGGCCGACGAGGTGACCGGCGGGCGCATCCCGCGCGAATTCATCCCGGCCGTGCAGCACGCGATCATGACCGAGAGCAAGAAAGGCCAGATCGCAGGGTATGAAGTCGTCGACTTCAAGGCGCGCCTGCTCGACGGCAAGTACCACGACGTCGACTCGTCGGCGCTCGCGTTCGAGATTGCCGGCCGCGCGTGCTTCCGCGAATCGCACAGGGCCAGCCGGCCGAAGCTGCTTGAGCCGGTGATGAGCGTCGAAGTTGTGACCGAAGCCGATTACCTCGGCGACGTGATCGGCGACATGAACCGCCGCCGCGGCCAGGTGACGGACCAGGGCCAGAAAGGCCCGAGCGCGTTCATCCAGGGCTTCGTTCCGCTGGCGGAAATGTTCGGCTACATCAACTTCCTGCGCTCGGCCACCAGCGGCCGCGGCACCTTCACGATGGAGTTCGCGCGTTACGCTGAAGTGCCGCCGGGCCTCGTCGACAAGCTGATGGAGAAAGAGGAGAAATAGGAGAAGAGGGGGGCTCCGCCACCCCTTCTCAGACCTCCCCCCTACGATTTGACGGGCCTTCTGCGGAAGGCCCGTTTTTATTTCAGGGGCTAGACGTACTCGGAGGCGGCCGAGTCGGCATCGATCGGCTTGCCCGCGAGGTAGCCCTGGATCAGGTCGCAGCCCGCGCCCTGCAGGAATTCCAGCTGGGCCTCGGTTTCCACCCCCTCGGCCACGACCCGCAGGCTCAGCGCATGGGCGAGGCTGATGATGGCCGTCACGATCGCATTGTGGTCGCGGCTCTTCGGCACGTCGGTGATGAAGGACTTGTCGATCTTCAGCTTGTCCACCGGGAACCGCTTGAGGTACGCGAGGCTGGAATACCCGGTCCCGAAATCGTCGATCGCCAGCGACACGCCAAGGTCCTTCAATTTTTTGAGCACCGCGAGCGTGGCGTCGGTCTGCCGCATCACCGTGGACTCGGTGATCTCGAGCTCGAGCATGTCGGCGGGAAGCCCGGTTTCCTCCAGCGTACGAGCGACCATCTCGACCAGTTTCGGGTCGTTGAACTGGCGCGCCGAGATGTTCACCGCGACCGGCATGCGCTTGTCGACACCGATCTTGTGGGCCCAGGCGCACGCGTCGCGCAGCGCCTGCTCGCCGATCCTGAGGATCAGGCCGGTGTCCTCGGCCAGCTGGATGAAGTCCACCGGGGACACCAGCCCGCGGGACGGGTGTTTCCAGCGCAGCAGCGCCTCGTGCATCACCGCGCACCCGGTCTTCAGCTCCGATATCGGCTGGTAATACACGACCAGTTCGTTCTTCTGGACCGCTCTGCGCAGGTCGTTCTCGAGCGTGAGCCGGCGGCTCGCCGCGAGGTTCATCTGGTCGGTGAAGAACTGGTAGTTGCTGCGCCCCATTTCCTTGGCGTGGTACATCGCCGCGTCGGCGTTGCGGATCAGCGTCTCTGCGTCGCTGCCGTCCTCGGGAAAGACGCTGATGCCGATCGACGGGGTCACGGTGATGTCGCGCCCCTCCAGCCCGATCGGATTGGACAGCGTGTCGATGATTTTCTGGGCCACCTGGGCGGCATCGCCGCCGCGCGTGATTTCGGGCAGCACAATCACGAACTCGTCGCCCCCGATGCGGCAGACCGTGTCGCCCACCCGCAACTGCTTCACGAGGCGTTCCGCCACGGCCTTCAGCAACTGGTCGCCCACCGCGTGGCCGAGGGAGTCGTTGATTGTCTTGAATCGGTCGAGGTCGACGAACATGGCGGCGGTTTGCTTGCGGTTGCGGTAGCTGAGCGCCAGCGCCTGCGTCAGGCGGTCCTCGAGGATCCGCCGATTCGGCAACCCCGTCAGGGCGTCGTGGTCCGCAAGGTGCCGCGCGCGCCCCTCAGCAAGCTTTCTTTCGCTGATTTCCGCCTCGAGCCGCGCGTTGGCCGACTGCAGCTCGGCCGTGCGTTCGGCCACCAGCCGCTCGAGTGACTCGAGCGTGGCGCGCTCGGCGGAAACATCGTCGAAGCTCCAGATCCACTCCTGCTCGTCGCCGCCGGCGTCGATCCTGCGTCCCACCGATCGGCAGTAGAACGTGCTGCCGTCGGTGCGCTTGAAGCGGACCTCCGCCACGTGGGTCTGGCCGGGCTCGGTGCGTTCGTAGGCGTCCCGGGCGGCCGCCTCCCAGTCCGCACGATCGGCAAACAGAACTTCGCTGGATTTGCCGATCAGCGCGCCCGGGGCATGCCCGGTCATCTGCTCGAGGTAGCGGTTGGAGCGCTGGATCACCCGGTTACGCACAAAGCCGATGCCGACCGTGGCGTTCTGCAGGATGAGTTCCTGCTCATGCGCCAGCTGCCGGATGCGATCGCCCGCCGCCTTGTCCGCGGTGACGTCCTCGAACAGCCAGACGTACCCCTTGGCGGGGTCCCCGGCCTCGACCGCCCGACCGGTCATGCGGCACCAGAAGCCGGATCCGTCCTTGCGTTTGAGCCACTGTTCGCGCGTATGCGTGCCTTCGGCGTCAATCTCGGCATAACTGCGGGCGCCGCGCTGGAATTCATCCTCCGTGAAATACATGTTCCGCGTATCGCTGAACACGCCCTCGCCGGCGGCCAGCCCGAACAGTTCTTCGAACCGCCGGTTGCAGCGCTGCACCCGGCGATCCCGCACGATCGAGATGCCCACCACGACGTTGTTGAGCAGCGCCTGCTGCTCCAGAACGAGGCGCTGCATCTCCTCGTCGGCGCGCCGCTGTTCGGTGATGTCCTCGGTCAGCCAGACGGAGCCCTGCTGCGGGTCCCCCACGTCGGCCGCCCGGCCGGTGATGCGGGCCCAGAACGTGGCGCCGTCCTTGCGGCGCATCTGCGCCGAGACCGAGAACGGCAGCCCCTTGGCGAGCTGCGAATACGCTTGCCCCACCGACTGGAAGTCGTCCTCGTCGGCATAGAGCGCGAGGGTCGCCTCCCCGGTCAGCTCGCCCGGGCCGTAGCCGTACATTTCCTCCAGGCGGCGGGTGCAGCGCATGATGCGCCGATCCTTGACGAACAGGATCCCGACCGAGACGGTCTGCAGGATCGCCTCCTGCTCGCGCAGCAACCGGTTCAACTCGTCGGTCGCCCGCTTTCGCTCGGTGATGTCCTCAACGATCCAGACCGTGCCCTGGCTGGGGTTGTCCGGGTTGATGGTCTTGGCGATCATGCGCGCGAGGAAAGGCGAACCGTCCTTCCTTTTCATCTCCCATTCGAGGTCGAGCTGGCGGCCCTCGGTGAGCATCGGCCTCGCAATCGCGCCAAGCGCCGCATAGGAAGCCTCGCTCGGATAGATCGCCTCGCCCGACTGCCCGATCAGTTCGTGCGGCGCCCACCCGAAAATCTCGGCGAATTTCGGGTTGCAGAGGAAGAATTTCCGGTCGCGCGTGAACGCGATGCCGATCGAAGCATTGGCAAGGGCCGCCTCGTATTCGAGCAGGGTGTACCGGGTGCGGCCCGCGTAGGCTGCCGCTGGCGACTCCGCGCGCGACGGGAGGCCGGCATCGGGCGCCCCACCCGTAGCGCTCCCTCCTGGTGCGTCCGGGCCGCGATCGTCCATTTTCAGCGCGCGCCCTCGGCGGCGGCCACCAGCACCAGGAAGTCACCGGCAAAGCCGCGCAATCTCTGTACTGCGCGATTGCGCTGTTCGGCGCTCAGGGTCTTGTCGAGGTCGATCAGCATGCTGAAATATTCCCTGAGATTCTGCTTGCGCAGGGTCTCATATTCGGGATCCCGGTTCTGGTCCCACACGATCGCCCATGCCTCCAGTTTCCGGCGTGTTTCCTTCGCGTTGATCATGCCCACGAGCTCGCGCTGCATGCGCTTGCGATCCTGGTCGCGCAGGATATCGTCCAGCGGCGCTCGCGCGCTGTAGAGCCGGATACGTTCGACCTGCGTATCGGTAAGCGATCCGAACCACTCCTCCATGCGATCGACATTGCGTTTCACGCGTTTGGCGCGTCGCGCCTCGGGCGATTCCGCAAGCACATGGTCCTTCGCAAAGTCGCGGTTCTCCTTCGCCAGGCGCGCCTGGAACCGCTCCACCTGCGCGGGATTCAGCGTATCGAGCAACTCCCCCGTCTCGACCGCCGCGGCGCGCAATGTCTGGCGCAGCAGGACTTGGAACGAATCGTAGCCCCACTCCAGATCGGGAAGCGTCACGCCCCGCGCCAGCCGGTCACCCAGCCCGTTGGCAAGGACGGCGTATTTCGGCAGCTCGGCTTTGCGGTGCCACGCCATAAACTTCTGCACGCGACGCTCGAAGTCGGCCTTTTGCTCGGCTTCGAAGCCGAAATACCTGCCGCTGCGCCAGTGGATGAGCGAATCCGCGTTGTTGTAGCCGAGTTGCAGCGCCGTGCAGCCGGCAAGCACAGCAAGCCCCGCTACTACGACGATCCACCGGGCCACAGTGCGCCACGGGAATCTCACCAGTAATTCTCCACGGTGATCTGCCCGGGATTGCGGCGCCGGTGTTTTTTCATGCCCCGCTCCACGAGGGTCGCAGTGACATCACGAACCATGTCCGGATTGCCGCAGAGCATCACCTGCGATGTGCCGGCGGCGATCACGCACCCTGCGCGCGCCTCGAGCGAACCGTCGCCCAGCAGCGCGGGAATCCGCCCGTGCAGCAATAAAGGTGCCTCGTTCGCATCGCGGCTGGCGATGCGAACGCAGGCGAACTGGTCCGGGTGAGCGGCGGCGATGCCGGCGATGACCTCCCCGTACACCAGTTCGACGGCATGTCGTGCCGCATGCACCAGCACCACCCGGCCGAAGCGCTTCCACGGCACCTCGCTCCTCAGGATGGACAGGAACGGGCCGATCCCGGTGCCGGTTGCGACCATCCACAGCACTTCGGCATCCGGCACTTCGGACAGCACCAGGAACCCCGTGGCATTCGGGGTGAGGAATACGCGGTCTCCCGGCCCGAGGGCCGCAAGGCGCGGGGACAGCGGTCCGCCGGGCACGATGGCGTAATAGAACTCGACCGGCCCTGCACCCGGTGCATTGACGAAGGAATACGGTCGCGCGATCCGCTCCCCTGCAACGTCCAATGCCAGCTTGGCAAACTGCCCGGCCTCGAACGCACCCACAGGTGCATCGACCTTGATACTCAGGAGCCGCTCGGTCCAGCGGGTCTGCCCGACGACAGCGCCCTCGATCCACGCCGTCATTTGACGCGCGTGAGGTGCGCGACGCGCGGCAGCGCCTCGTCCACCACCGTCTCGTACGGTTCGAACGCAATGTCCTGCAGGAGGCTTCCGAGCATGCGGATCGTGCCATGCCGGCGGTTGTTGCCGGTATCGCTAAATTCAAACCGGTAGGTCCGGGCGATCCGCAGGTGCCCCTCCTCGTTGCGCTCGAAGCGAGTCCTTGTTACCGAAACGGTATCGTCGAGCAGCATCAGGTCGTACCTTTCACAGGCCGACCGGCCGACAGCGAGCGCCGCCTCGCGGGCGCGCAGGGCGTCGATCCACAGGAAGGTTCCGGCAGCGAGCAAGAGGAGTGCAAAGGCTTCCCACATCAGGCGGGAATTATAGCCGCCCCCTCTGGGGAAGAGCCCCGATCGGAAGCCCCCCGATCGTAATCGACCCTATTGCCCCGAGGGACTCGAATAGGCCTGGTTCACCGCCTCGATGTCCGCGAGCACCTCGGGCCCGAGCGTCCGGCCGAAGTTGGCCAGGGACGCCTCAAGCTGGGCCACGCTGGTGGCGCCGACGATGGTCGAGGCCGTGAAAAACCGGCTGCGGACGAACGCCAGCGCCATCGCGGCGATCGGGATGGCGTGCTTCTGCGCCACTTTGGCGTACTCCTCCACCGCTGCGAACGTGCGCGGGCGCATGTAGCGCTCGCCAAAGGGCTTCAGCTTGACCATGCGCGCTTCAGGCGGCAGGGCCCCGCCCAGGTACTTCCCGGTCAGTTGCCCCATGGCCAGCGGGCTGTAAGCGAGCAGCGGGACATTCAGGTGCCGGCTCGCCTCGGCCTGGTCACCGTCGAACATGCGGGCCACGAGGCTGTAGCCGTTCTGCACCGACACCGGCGCAGGCAGGTTGTTCGCCTTCGCAATGCGGACGAACTCGCACAGGCCGTACGCGGATTCGTTGGACAGGCCGTACGCGCGGATCTTGCCCGATTTGATCGCGGCGGCCATGCCTTCGACCTGCTCGAGGATGGGCGTGGCCTCCCGCTCCTTCGAAGGGTCGTACTGCCACGACCCGAATCCGGGCACGTACCGCTCGGGCCAGTGGATCTGGTACAGGTCGATGTAGTCGGTCTGGAGGCGTTTCAAGCTGTCGTCGATCGCCCAGGGGATGGTCTTCTTCGTGACGTGCGTTTCGCCGTTCCGGATCCATTCGCGGCGGCCCGGTCCGGCAATCTTGGATGCGAGGACGATCTTGTCGCGCTTGCCGCGGTTCTTTCCCAGCCAGGCGCCGACGATCGATTCGGTGCGGCCCTGCGTTTCCTTCTGCGGCGGCACCGGGTACATCTCGGCGGTGTCGATCAAATTGATGCCGTTGGCGAGCGCCCAGTCGATCTGCGCATGGCCCTCGGCTTCGGTGTTCTGCTGGCCCCAGGTCATCGTCCCGAGGCAGAAGTCGGTGACTTCAAGGGCGCTGTCCGACAGGCGGTTCTTCTTCAGGCTCATGCAATTTCCTTGGCGTCGCGTCGGCGGTAGAGGATGATCGGAAATGATGTGAACTTGCGGGCGATGCCATGCGCCGGGAAGGGATCGAGCGGCGTAAACGGCATGGGCAGGTCAGACACTTTTGCGCCGAGCATTGCTTTTGCAAGCTGCGTGCCGATCGAAGTGGCGAGCGCCACGCCGCGGCCGTTGCAGCCGACAAAGGCCAGCACGCCGGGCGCGAGCTCGTGACAGTGCGGCAGCTTGTCCCAGGTCACGCCGACGTTACCGTGCCAGACGAAATCGAACTTCGGCCGGCCCAATTGCGGAAACACCTTGTGCAAGCGCTCTGACGCCCTCGCCGCAGCCCGGTCGCGCCAACCCAATGGCACCGCCAGTGCCGCCCCGGTGACCAGGCGCCCGTGCGCGTCCCAGCGGAAGAAGTGCAGGTCGCCCTGCGAGTCCGAGCAGGCGTGGTCTTCCGGCAGCACCGTCGAGCGCACCGCTTCGGGGTAGGGCTGTGTCGCCATCTGGTGGCTGCGCACCGGGAAAACGGTCTGCATGAGCTTCGGCCACAACGACTTTGAGAACGAGTCGCCGTAGGCGTGCGTTGCAATCACCACTTTTTCTGCAAGCACCGAACCGCGCGCGGTTTTTACGCGCCATGCGCTACCTTCGCGTTCGATCGACTGGACCGCGCTCTCGGTGTGAACTGTCGCACCTGCGCCAATGGCCGCACGCGCGAGGCCGCGCACGTAAGCCAGCGGATTCAGCTTGCCGCCCGTCGCATTCTCCCAGCCACCGTGCCAGAACTGCGAGCCGGTGATCGCCTCCACGCCCTTGGCATCGAGCAACTCCACCGGCGAACCGCGCCGCGCCCACGCCTTGACGCGCTTTTCCGCCAGCTTCATCCGCCCGGGCGAGTGGACCGGCTGCACCCAGCCGTTCTGCACCGCCTCGCAGTCGATCGCGTGCTTGCGGATGAGCTCGAAGGTGAACTTGGCGGAGTCGGCCACGAGCTGCACCAGCGCCTCGCCTTTGGCTTTGCCGCCTGCGGCCTCGGGGATGCGCCCCGGCACGTCGTCCGGGTCCAGGCGCGACAGCGTCGGGATCACCTGCCCGTTGTTGCGGCCCGAAGCGCCGTAACCAATGACGCCGGCTTCGAGCACGACGGCCTTGCCGCGACCCTGCGCCACAGCGAGCGCGCACGCGAGGCCGGTGTAGCCGGCGCCGATGATTGCGACGTCGGCGCGCAGGTCTCCCTCTAGCGGCGCGGTGGCGGGCGCTGCGGGCGCCGTGGCAGACCAGAGGGAATTGGAGAAAACAGGATCTTGCATGGGATCGGAGGCGCTCGGAGAAGCTGGGGGAAGCCCGATGGTGCCCAAGCACGCGGCGCGTGTAAAGGCGGCGGGGAACCGCTACTCCGCCTGGATTCCCGCCGCCTTTACCACCGTCGCCCACTTCGCGATCTCGGCGGCAATGAATACGGTGAATTCCTCCGGCGTATTCGGCGCGGCCTCGATGCCCTGGTCCTGGAGCTTCTGCCTGGTGTCCGCCATGCCCAGCACCTTCACGATGTCCGCATTCAGCTTCGCGATGATTGCCTTCGGCACACCCGCGGGCGCGCACACGCCGGCCCAGCTCGTGACTTCGTAACCAGGCACGGTCTCGGCGATGGCCGGTACGTCGGGCAGGTGCGGGGAGCGCTTCGCCGAGGTCACGCCGAGCGCGCGCACGCGTCCGGAACGCACGGCCCCAAGCCCGGCGGGCATCCCGGTGAGGAGCGAAGGAATCTGCCCGCCGAGCAGGTCGGACAGCGCTGGCGCACCGCCCTTGTAGGGGATATGCGTGATGTCCACGCCCCCCATCGACTTGAGCAGCTCGATCGACATGTGCTGCGAAGTGCCCACGCCCGCCGAGGCCATGCTGAGCTTGCCGGGGTTCGCCTTTGCATAGGCCAACAGCTCGCGGATCGACTTCGCCTCCAGCGACGGGTGCACGACCACCATGTTCGGCACGAACCCGATCTGCGATACCGCCGCATAGTCCTTTGCCGGATCGTAGGTGAGCTGCTTGTAGATCGCCGGATTCACGCCATGCGAGGCGGTGTTGCAGATCAGCAGCGTGTAGCCGTCCGCCGGTGCCTTCGCCGCGTAGCCTGCTGCGGTGCTCCCACCGGCCCCGGGACGGTTTTCCACGACCACGCCCGACGGCCAGATCTCGCCGAGCTTGGTCGCGACAATGCGGGCGGGCGTGTCCACGACGCCACCGGGCGCGAAGCCGACGATCACGCGGACGGGCTTGGCGGGAAACGACTGGCCCAGTACCGGAGAAGCAGCAAGGCTCAAAGCGAGTGAAGCAAACAGTCGGAATGCACTATTGATCATTCAGGCCCACCTTTTCAGCAATGCTATCAACCGTGCGGCTCGAGGCCCATACGGAGGATTGAACAGCGCGAGACCATTCAGGCGCGACTGGCGGAACACCGGCTTGAGTTTCGAGAACGCAAGGAACCCTTCGTAACCGTGGTACTGGCCCATGCCGCTCGGGCCGACACCGCCGAAGGGCAGCGACTCCTGCGCGATGTGCAGCAGCGTGTCGTTGACCGTGACGCCGCCCGCGGTGGTGCGTGCGAGTACGCGCTCCACCCGCGCCGAATCGTCATCGAACAGGTACAGCGCCAGCGGCCGCGGGCGAGCATTCACGTAAGCGATCGCCGAATCCATGTCCCGGTAGCCGACGACCGGCAGCAGCGGCCCGAAGATCTCGTCCTGCATCACGCGCATGCGATCGTTCACGCCGGTCAGCGCCATCGGGGGTATCCGGCGCGAGGCGGGGTCCGGCGCCTCGCCCTGTGCAGCGAGGCTTTCCACCTTCGCTCCCTGTGCACGCGCATCATCGATGTAACCGGTGAGCCGCTCGTAGTGCCGGTCCGACACAATGCTCGAGTAATCCGGCGTGGAAAGGATCTGCGGATACATGCGCGACACGCATCCTCGCGCCGCCTCGACGAACGCCTGCTCCATGCCCTCAGGCACCAGCACGTAGTCGGGCGCGATGCAGGTCTGCCCGGCGTTGAGGCACTTGCCGAGCAGGATGCGGGCCGCAGCGCGCTCCATCGGGAATCCGGGGGCAACGATCGCGGGCGACTTGCCGCCCAGCTCCAGCGTGACGGGCGTCAGGTTTTCTGCGGCCGCGCGCATCACGTGCCGGCCCACGGCGGTCGACCCGGTGAAGAGGAGGTGATCGAACGGCAGTTTCGAAAACGCAGCGGCCACCTCGGCATCGCCGTTCACTACGGCAAGCTCGTCCTGCGCAAAGGCCTTCCCGGCCAGTTCGGCAAACAGCGCACCAAATTTTGGCGTGAATTCGGACAACTTCACCATCGCGCGGTTACCCGCAACCAGCGCCGAGACCAGCGGACCGACGGCGAGGTACAGCGGATAGTTCCAAGGCACGATGATCCCAGCCACGCCGAGCGGCTGCGGGGTCACGCGCGAGCGGGCCGGCAGAAACCACAGACCGGTGGCCCGACCCTCGCCGCGCATCCAGCGGCGACCGTGCGACAGCGCATGGTTGATGCCCGACAGGCTTGGGAAGACTTCCAGCAGGTCGGTTTCATGCACCGAACGGTGGCCGAAGTCGGCGCTGATCGCCACCGCAAAGGCAGCGGCATTGCCCGCGACCAGGGCCTTGAGTCGTGCAAGCCGGTCGGCCCGCGTCGCCCATGGCACCTCCGGCGCGGTATCGCACGCCTTGCGCAGGCGATCAAACGTATGAGTGAGGCCGTCCATGCCCTACGTCTCAGCGTGGATCATTCCCGCCTCCATCCCTATTGCCTGGGGATCTTCGCTACCGTGGCCATTCTATTCCAGCGCGCGACCTCGGACTTCACCAGCGCTCCCAGCGCCTCCGGCGTGCTCGCGCCGGGCTCGTAGCCGGTCTTGCGCAACCGGTCGATCAGGTCCTGCTGGGCGAGCACCTGCACCGTTGCATCGTGCAGGCGCCTGACAACGGCCTCGGGCGTGCCGACAGGCGCGAATACCGCGTACCACGTGTCGGACTGCACCTGCGGGTAGCCCGCCTCCGCGAAGGTTGGCAGTTCCGGCAGAATCGGCACGCGCGCGGCGCTGGAAACCGCAATGCCACGGAGCTTGCCGGACTTGATATGCGGGGCCAGCGACACCAGCGGGACCATGACGGCATCCAGCTGCCCGCCCAGCGCATCGGCCACCGCGGGCGCCGTGCCCTTGTACGGGATGTGCACCAGGCTGAGGATGCCTTCGATGTTCATCATCTCGCCGATCAGGTGCGAGCTCGTCCCCACGCCCGGCGAGGCAAAATTGAGCGGCTTCACCTTCGACAGGGCGGCCAGCTCCTTCAAGTCCTTTGCGGGCAACGCCGGGTTGATCGCGAACGCAGAGCTCACCACCCCAACGCGGCTGATCGGCACGAAGTCGTTCACCGCGTCGTAGCCGATCGTCTTCCACATCGCCGGGTTGGTGGTCATCGACACGTTGGCAAACAGCAGCGTGTGCCCGTCGGGCGTCGACTTCGCCGCATGTTCCACACCGATGTTGCCGCCGGCGCCGGCGCGGTAATCGAGCACGACCGGCTGGCCGAGGATCGCGGAGAGCTTTTCGGCATATGGGCGGGCGATGCCGTCGAACCCGCCGCCCGGGGGAAACGGCACCACCATGCGCACGACCTTGGACGGGTAGGCCGGCGCCTGGGCATGCAGCGGCTGGGCGAGTGCGCAAAGCGCCGCGACCGCCGCAGCCAGGAGGGCTTTCACCCGGGGCCGCTCACTACCCCGCGACCGCGCAGGACATCGACCTCAGCCTTCGACAATCCGGCCTCCTCGAGGATCTCGAGGCTGTGCTGGCCGATCGTCGGCGCCTGCCGGCGCAGGCCGAAATCGTGCGCCCCGACTTCCAGCGGCAGCCGCGGGATCTTCGCGCGTACTCCGTCCTTGAAGGCCACGTCGAGCATGCGCCCGCCGGCATTGAGGTGCGGATCCTCGAACAGGTCGCCGGGCTTGGCCACCGGCGCAAACGGGATGCCGATCTCGTCGAAGAGTTTCGTCAATTCCGGCATCGTGAGCGTGCCCACGCATTCGGCCACCATGGCGCGGATCACCGGACGCTCTTTCACGCGCAGCTGGTTGTTCGCGTACTTGGGGTTCTCCAGCATGTCGGTGCGATCGAAGTGCTGGCAGAAGCGCCGCCAGTGGTTGTCGCTGGTCAGGCCGACGAAGATCATCTCCCCGTCCGAAGCCTTGAACGTCTCGTAGATGCCCCAGGCGCCCTCGCGGGCGGGCATCGGGGGCGGCGGGCGGCCGGTGACGGCCTGCCCTGCCATGTGCTGCGTCATCAGGAAGGCGGTCGACTCGAACAGCGCCGACTTCACCAGCTGGCCGCGGCCGGTGCGCTCGCGCTCGCGCAGCGCCGCCTGGACGCCGATCACAGCGAACATTCCGCCCATGATGTCGATCACCGACGAACCCGCGCGCAGCGGCTGGCCGGGCGGGCCGGTCATGTAGGCGAGGCCCGCCATGTACTGCACCACTTCGTCGAGCGCAGGCCGGTGCTCGTAAGGGCCGGAAAGAAACCCCTTCAGCGCGCAATAGATCAGCCGCGGGTTGATCCTGCCCAGGTCCTCGTAACCGCACCCGAGGCGCTCCATGGTCCCGGGACCGAAATTCTCCAGCACGACGTCTGCATCCGCGGCCAGCCGGTGGATGAGCGCCTGGCCGTCCTTCGACTTGAGGTCCACGGCGAGGCTGCGCTTGTTGCGGTTGAAGGCGAAGAAGAACCCGCTCGCAAAACCACCCAGGCGGCGCGTGGCGTCGCCGTCAGGCGCGGATTCGATCTTGACGACATCCGCGCCGAGGTCGGCGAGCAGCATGCCCGCGCTGGGGCCCATGATGGTGTGACTAAACTCGAGGACGCGTACCCCGTCCAGCGGCAGCGCCGGCGCAGCAGCTTCCTTCAAGCGCGCTCCGCCTCGGCGATCTTGTCGCGCAGGCGCTTCAGGCTGCCGCCTTTCATGACCGATCCCGGGAGCGGGTGACCGACGATGTCCTCCGCGAGGCGCCCGCACTCGGCGAGGGCCTCGAGGTCGATGCCGGTCTCGATGCCGACTTCGTCGCACATGAACACGAAGTCTTCGGTGCAAACGTTCCCCGCCGCGCCCGCATGGCCTGCGAAAGGACACCCACCCAGCCCGGCGACCGAAGCATCGAACCGCGTGACGCCCATCTCGAGGCCGGCATAGGCATTCGCGATCCCCATGCCTCGCGTATCGTGCAGGTGCAGTTCGAGCTCGAGGTCCGGGTACTTCGCCTTCACCGCCCCGACCGCGCGCTTGATGGCCAAGGGCGTCGCCCAGGCCATGGTGTCGGCCAGGGAAACGCGCTGCAGCTGGACCCCTTGGGCGGCGGCCGTATCAAGCAGCTGCCCGACCAGTTCGACCACCCGCGCCGCGGGCACATCACCCTCGAAGTTGCAGCCAAACGCCGCCATCACCGTTGCGCGCTCGACGGGGATGCCGCGCTGCTTGTAGATATCGAGCATGCCGCGCGTCACCGCGAGCTGCTGCTCCGGGGTGCGATTGAGGTTCTTCTTGAGGAACTTGGTCGATGCGCTCAGCGTCACCGACCCTTTGATCTCGAGGCGTCCTGTGCCGATGGCGCGGTCAAGGCCCTGGTCGTTGAACCACAGGCCGGTATACGCGACCCCGGGCTGGAGAGTGAGGCCCTTCACGACGTCCTCGGCATCGGCCATGGTGGGTACGGCCTTCGGGCTCACGAAGGACACGATCTGCATGTGCTTCACGCCGGTCCTGGAAAGCGCATCGATGAGCTCGACCTTGCGCGCAGTGGGGATCGGGCCTTTTTCAAACTGGAACCCTTCGCGCGGGCCCTCTTCCTTGATGTGCACGGATTTCGGCAGGTCGTTCATGGAGTTCTCCGGTCAGTAGGACTTCGGCAGTCCGAGGACGTTATGGCCGATATAGGCGAGGATGAGGTTGGTTGAAATCGGCGCTATGCGCTGGATGCGCGCACCGCGCCACTTGCGCTCGATGTCGTATTCACGCGCCATCGAGTAGCCGCCGTGGGTCTGCATGCACTCTTCGCCCGAGGCCCACGCCGCCTCCGAGCTGAGCAGGCGGGCCATATTGGCCTGCTCGCCACAGGGCAGGCCCGCGTCGAACAGGGCCGAGGCCGTGCGCACCATGAGATCGGCGGCCTTGTACTGCGCGTAAGCCTTGGCGATCGGGAACTGGATGCCCTGGTTCTTGCCGATGGGGTGGCCGAACACCACGCGGTCGTTGGCGTACTTGACCGCCTTGTCGATGAAATAGCGGCAATCGCCCAGCGACTCATGGGCAACGAGGATGCGCTCGGAGTTCATGCCGTCCAGGATGATCCGGAAGCCCTTGTTCTCCACGCCGATCAGGTTCTCGACCGGAACCCGCAGGTTGTCGTAGAAGATCTCGTTGGTCTGGTGGTTGACCATGGTCTCGATCGGCCGGATGGTCATGCCCTTGCCTACCGATTCGCGAATGTCCACCAGCAGCACCGACAGGCCGTCGGTGCGCTGCGCACGCTCGTCCACGGGCGTGGTGCGCACCAGCAGCGTCATGAGGTCAGAGTTGAGCGCCCGCGAAGTCCAGATCTTCTGGCCGTTCACGACATAGTGGTCGCCATCGCGCACCGCGCGCGTTTTCAAGTTCAGCGTGTCGGACCCGGTGGTGGGCTCGGTCACGCCGAAGGACTGGAAGCGAGTCTTGCCGGATGAAATGTCCGGCAGGTACTTGTCCTTCTGCGCCTGCGTCCCGTGCTTGATGAGCATCTTCATCATGTACATCTGCGCGCGGATGTTGCTAGAAGTGCAGCCCGCCGCGCTGATCTCCTCGAAGATCACGCCGCCGGCGCGCAGAGGCAATCCCGCTCCGCCGTACTCCTCCGGAATCAGCGCCGACAGGTAGCCCGAATCGGTCATCGCCTTGGTGAATTCCGCGGCATGCTCCTTCTTGGATTCCTGGTCGCGCCAGTACTCCCCGGGGAAGTCCTTGCAGATCGCCTGGATGGAACGGCGGATCTCCGGGAAGTCCTCCCCGTAGGGCACGGAGGGCAGGTTGTCGGGGTTCAGGTTCTGCGTATCGCTCATTTGCTTACTTCCTCTTTCCAAGTACCAGATCATTGTCCGCGCCGAGCGCGGGCGGATTCATGCGCAGCGGCGGGCGCGTGCCGTTGAACGAGACGGGCAGGCCCACCAGCGACATGCTCCCGTCAGGGGAGGCCTGCACAATCCCGAGCGCCTCGGTCTGCGGGTGGGCGACAACCTGGTCGAGCGTCTGGAGCGGGGCGCAGGGCACACCGACCGCCTCCAGCGCCGACATCCATTCAGCGCGCGGGCGCGTCCCGACCACCGCCTCGACCGTGCCATTGACCAGTTCGCGGTTGCGTACGCGCTCGGGGTTGGTGGCGAAGCGCGGGTCGTCCAGCCATTCAGGGTGACCGAGCGCGCCGGCGAGCCGGCGGAACAGGTTGTCGTTGCCGGCCGCGATCATGATGTAGTCGTCCGCAGCCCTGAATACCTTGTACGGCGCGAGGGAGGGATTCTCGGTGCCGCGCTTTCCGGGGACGTTCCCGGTGACCTTGTAGGCCGCGATGTGGGATTGCATCCACGAAAGGCTGGTCTCGTAGAGCGAGGTGTCGATCTCGCACCCCTCCCCGGTCTCACTGCGCCGCCGCAGTGCCGACAGGATGCCGATGACCGCCCACATGCCGGTGCCGACATCGACCAGCGAAGGCCCGACCCGTACGGGGCCTCCACCGGCTTCGCCGGTCACGCTCATGATCCCGCCGAAGGCCTGCATGAGTGGATCGTAGCCGGGGCGATCGACCAGCGGCCCCCGGGCTCCGAACGCATGCATGTTGCAGTAGATGAGCTCCGGCTTGTCGCGACGCAGGCTCGTCGCATCCAGTCCGAGTTTTGCAATCAGCCCGGGGCGCATGTTCTGGAACACCACGTCGGCATTTGCAAGGATGTAATCGCGCAGGCTGTCGCGGGCGGCGCCGTCCTTCAGGTCGATGGCGACGGAATGCTTGTTCCGGTTCAGCGCATTGAACGTGCATGCCGTGCCGTTGAGGAAGGGCGGCCCCCAGGTGCGGGTATCGTCGCCATGTTCCGGGTTCTCCACCTTTACCAGCGTCGCCCCGAGGTCGCCTAGGACGTGCCCGGCAAACGGGGCTGCTACGCTGTGGCCGATCTCGACGACGACAAGGCCGGCGAGCGGCAGGCTCGCCTCAATCGACTTGCTGGGTTCAGTCTGCATACAGCGGCTTTCGGGCACCAAGGTGCGTTCGCAAATTCGAATTTGATCCTAGCATGTGGGTCTCCGGACTGTTCCTGTTGTTTCACCGGCCCTGCCACACCGGCGCACGCTTCTCGAGGAACGCGCGCGCGCCCTCCTTGCGGTCTTCCGAAGCGTAGGGATCCGGGCCGGCGTCGAGACGCAATGCCGACAACAAAGGCATGCCGAGCGTCTTGCGATAGGTGAGCTTCATGCGGTGCAGCGACAACGGCGCAGAGGCCGTGACCTCCGCCGCGAGTTGCATCGCAACATCCATGAGTTGCTCGGCAGGCGCTACTCGGTTGAGGAGCCCCCACCTGGAAGCTTCCTCAATAGACACCTTGCGACCCGTGTACAGCCATTCCATCGCAATGCCCATGGGAATCATCTGCGGCAGCACGACCGAGGCGAAGTGCGCCCCCATGCCGCGGCGCGCCTCCGGCAGGCTGAACCACGCGGTGTCCACCGCCACCCGCATGTCGCACGCCAGCGCGAGTTCGAACCCGCCCGCCGTCGCCGGGCCGTTCACGATCGCAAGGATCGGCTTGCGCGATTCGAGCATGACCTCGAAGGCGGTCCGGTCGGGCTGGTGCAGCGGCCCGCGATAGCGTTCGCCACCGGAATCCATTGCACGCGCATCCTTCAGGTCGGCCCCCGCGCAGAACGTCGTCCCTGCGCCGGTGATCGCAATCAGGGACACCTCAGGGTTGACGTCGGCCGCGAGGATCGCCTGGCGGATCTCGGCATTCATCTGGCCCGAAAGCGCATTGCGCCGCTCCGGTCGGTTCAGCGTGAGCAGGCAGACCTTGTTGGCGATCTCGACCTTCAATACTCGTTCTTGCTCGTTCATGACTCCTCCTGATGGATCAGTTGCTGCATATGCAAAAGTTGTTTCGCGCAATCCCGGCGCGCAAATACGGGGACCGGGGCTATGATTCGCGCATGCTCCGAACCCTGATCGCCGCCACGGCCCTGCTCGCGCTGACCCTCACCGCGGGCGCCCAGACCTACCCTGCCAAGCCGATCCGCCTGGTGGCGCCGTATCCGCCGGGCGCATCGATGGACATCGTGGCGCGCACCCTCGGCCAGAAGATGGGCGAATCCATGGGACAGGCTTTCGTGGTCGAAAACAAGGCCGGCGCGAGTGGCGCAATCGGCTCCGAATTCCTCGCCCGCGCCCCGGCGGACGGTTACACGGTCGGCTTCGGCAACCCTTCCACCCACGTGCTGCCGGTGGCGCTGAAGAAGAAGGTCGCCTATGACGCGATCAAGGATTTCACGCCCATCGGCGTGATCGCGAAGAACATCCTCGCCATCGTCGTGCACCCCTCGATGCCGGCGAAGTCTTTGCGGGAGCTGGTGGAGTACGCCCGAAGCAACCCCGGCAAGGTGTCCTACGGCACTCCCGGCAACGGGACCTCCCACCACATGCTCGGCGAAATGCTGAGCGAGGTCGCCAAGGTCGACCTGCTGCACATTCCCTACAAGGGCGGCGGCCCGGCCATCGCCGACCTGCTCTCCGGGCAGATCCCCATGAACATCGCCAGCTTCACTACGGTGGTGCCCTATGTGAAGAGCGGACGGGCCCGGCTGATCGCGATCCTGGACGACCGGCGCTACCCGGACTTTCCCGATGTCCCGACCGGCATCGAGTCCTACCCCGGATTCGACGCACGCGCTTCCTGGATAGGCATGTTCGGCCCGGCAGGAATGCCCGCGGAGGTCGTCACTCGGCTGCACGCCGAAATGCGCCGTGCGCTGGGCGACGCCGATGTAAAGAAGCGCCTCGAGGCGAACGGGTTCGAGATCATTGACGGATCGCCAGCCGAATTCCGCGCGTTCCTCGCAGCCGACATCTCCCTCTGGAGCAAGCTGGCAAACGCCCGCAAGATCAAGGCCGAGTAAGGCGCGCATGACGGTCAGGTGCGGGGTGTCGGTGCGCGTTGTATCAACTGAACCGGACGCCGGACTTCACCACCAGCATCCAGCGCTCGATGTCATCCCGCACCAGCTTTCCCAGCGCTTCCGGAGTCGATACCGAAGCCACCAAACCGGCCGCAGTCATCGAGCGCCGGGTGTCTGGCAGGTTCAGGATCCGCATCACCTCTGCGTTGAGGCGCGCCACGATTTCGGGCGGCGTGCCTGCAAGCGCGAACAGGCCGCTCCACCCTGAAACATCGAATCCGGAAAAAGTCTCGGCGACCGCAGCGACGTCCTTGATCTCATCGTAGCGCGTCGGATCCGTCACCGCGACAACGCGCACCCGCCCAGTCCGCATGAAAGGCATCACCGCGGCGAGGCTCGCAACAGACACCGGGATCTGCCCGGAGAGCAGGTCCGCCACGGCCGGACCACCGCCCTTGTAGGGGATGTGGACCATATCGATGCCGGCGCGTTGCTTGAGGAGCTCACCGGCGAGCTGGTGGGGGGTGCCCAGGCCCGGCGTCCCGAAGGATAGCGTCCCCGGCTTTGCTTTCGCGTACTGGAGGAAGTCCTCCAGCGTCTTGACCGGCAGCGAGGGATGAACGGAAACCGACAGCACGTTCCGATGCACCATCGAGACCGGCATGAAGTCGGCCACGGGGTCGTACGACAGCTTCGGGAAGACGACCTTGTTCGATGCATGGTTCGCAGTATTGAAGAGCAGCGTATAGCCGTCTGCCGGCGCGCGCAGCACCGATTCGGTGCCGATGATCCCGCTCGCCCCGGGCCGGTTGTCGACGACGAAGGACTGGCCGAGGGACTCCCCGAGTTTCTGGGCCAGCAGGCGCGCACTGGTATCGGCCGAGGAGCCCGGCGGCCAGGCCACCACCAGGCGGACGGGCTTGGCGGGATAGGCGTCGGCCGCACGGGCGCCGATCCGGCTCAAAAGCAGCGCGCTACCAATCGCGGCGAGGGCTGCCCTGCGCGACACCTTCATGCGGCGCACCCTCCTGCCTCTTGCTTGAGCAACTGCATCATGCCGCCGGCAGCGACGATGCGCACGAGCTCAGGGGGCAACGGGGTCCCCGCAATTTCGGTACCCCGCGTAAGGTTGCGGACCAGCGAACGGTCGAAATCCAGCTCGAGCCGGTCGCCCTCCTCAAAAGCCTGGGTGATGCCCTTGCAGATCAGCACCGGAAACGCAATCGCGATGCTGTTCCTGAGGAAGATCCGGCCGAACGACTCGGCCACCACGCAGCCCACTTCAAGGCGCTTGAGGTTGGCAGGCGCGGCCTCGCGACTGGAGCCGCAACCGAAATTCTCGCCGGCCACGATCACGTCGCCGGGCTGGAACCCCGCGGTGAAGCCCGGGTGGATGTGCAGGATCGCCTTCTTCACCAGTTCCCACGGCTGGTTCTTCACGAATCCAGGCGCCATGTAGTCGGTGTTGATGTCGTCGCCGAATTTCCAGGTCTTGCCGCTAATCAGCAGGCTCATTGAGCAGCCTCCGGCAGGCCGGAGGGCAAATACTTCCGCGGATCCGCGATGCGCCCTTCGATGGCCGAGGCCGCCACCGTTTCCGGCGACGCGAGGTAGAGGAAACTTTCCGTGCTGCCGCCACGGCCCTTGAAGTTGCGGTTGGTGCTGGCAATGCCCGTCTCCCCAGGGCCGAGCACCCCGGTCGAGCCGCCCGCGCAGGGGCCGCACCCCGGCGTACCCACCATGGCCCCGGCCTCAACAAGAACGGCTAACGACCCGTTCCGCATCGCCTCGACCATCACTTCGTGCGAGGCGGGGATGACCAGGAAGCGCGTGCCGGCGGCGACCTTGCGCCCTTTCATGATCGCCGCTGCGCGTTGCAGGTCGCCGGCATGCGCATTGGTGCACGAACCGATGAAAGCCTGGTCCACCCGGACCGAGGCGAACTCGGACACGTTCTTCACGTTGTCAGGCTTGTGCGGCGCGGCCACCTGGGGTTCGATTGCTGCGCAGTCGATCGTGTGCACGGCTTCGTAGCGGGCATCCGGGTCCGGCCCGAAGGCCTGCACCGGCACATCGCTGCGCGTGAGAAGGTATTCGAGCGTCGTCGCATCGGCGGCAAACATGGAAAACTTCGCGCCCATTTCAGAAGAGATGTTGGCGAGCGTGAGGCGCCCCTCCATGTCCATCGCGGCAGCCGCAGGGCCTCCGAACTCCACCGACTTGTACTGCGCGACCTGCGTGGAGTGCTGCGCCAGCAGCGCGAGCATCAGGTCCTTGGGAGAGACGCCGTGCCCAAGGCGACCAGTGAGATTGAAGCGGATCGTGGGCGGCACCTGGAACCAGAGCTTGCCCGTGTACATCACGTAAGCGAGCTCCGTGAGGCCGATGCCCGTGGACGCCGCCGCGAGTGCCCCGTAAGTGGTCGAATGCGAATCGCTGCCCACGATCAGCTGGCCCGGCAGTGCATGGCCTTTTTCGGGAACGACCTTGTGCTCGATCCCCACGCCCGCATCGTAGAAATGCCGGATGCCGAGCTCCTTCACCTGCTCGCGGATGCCGCGGTGCATCTCGGCCACCATCGGCGTGTTGGCCGGCACCCAGTGGTCGATCACCACGACGATCTTTTCAGGGTCGAATACCTTTTTGAGACCGATGTCCTCCAGCGCCTTGCAGGACTGGGGGAACTGCGCGTCATTCGCCATCACGAGGTCGACGCTGGCGGTAATGAACTCGCCTGGAGACACCCGTGCTCGGCCGGAGGCCCGCGCCAGGACCTTTTCCGCCATCGTCATGCCTACTGCCGTCATCACGCCGTCCTCCTCCAAGGAGGACCTATTAGATGCGCTGCCCGGCGGTGGCACAAGGGCCGGCTGCAAAACGAATCGCCGGCCTGATAAAACCACATCAGCGCCAGCTGGAACCCCGACGCGAAGGCCCCGGAGAGCACCTGACCGATGAATGCAGCAGTCGACAGCTTTTTCATGCCGCCTCTTTGCCTGAAACGCAACGCTGATACACTCCGGGCTCGGGGCGACGACAGCCCCAGCTAAAACCCGGAGGAGACATGAAAGCCATTCAAACGACTGCCCTGGCCGTACTGGCAGGATTGGGCCTCGCCGCGACGCAGGCGTCCGCGCAGACCACGCTCACGATGTCCTCGTGGGTCGGCCCCTCGCACCACCTGACCCATACCGTATTGCAGGGTTGGGCGACTGACGTGGAAAAAGCCACCGGTGGCCGCGTCAAGTTCCAGATGCTGCCCAAGGCGCCCGCGGCCCCGCCCGGGACCTTCGACGCAGTGCGTGACGGACTCGTCGATGTCTCCTTCGTGACCGCCAGCTATACCCCGGCGCGCCACCACATGCCGCTGATGGCCGAACTGCCCGGCGCAGGCGCCACCGCCGAGATCAACTCGGTCGCGTTCTCGCGCATCCACTGGAAGCATTTCCAGCAGATCGGCGAATACAAGGGCGTGAAGCTCCTCGGCGTGTTTACCCACGGCCCCGGCCAGATGTTCACCAAGAAGCAGGTCAACAGCATCGCCGACATCCAGGGCCTGAAGATCCGCACGGGCGGCGGCATTGCCGAGGCGGTGGCCAAGTCGCTGGGCGCGTCGGCCTTCGTCAAGCCCGCGCCGGAATCGTTCGAGCTCATGAACTCCGGCGTCGCCGACGGCGTGTTCTTCCCGTTCGAGTCGATCGCCTCGTTCAAGCTCGAGACGGTGGTCGGTCAGGCCACGCTCCTCCCGGGCGGCATGTACAGCTCGGCGTTCGGGTTCTTCATGAACGAAGACAAGTGGAACAAGCTGCCCAAGCAGGACCAGGATGCGATCAACAAGCTCGCGGGCGAGGCGCTGGCCCGGCACGCAGGCAAGTCCTGGGACGTCGCCGACAAGATCGGGATGGATATCCTGAAGAAGAACAACGTGAAGATCATGAACGCGGATGCGGCGCTGGTGAAGGAGGTGCAGTCACGCTCGTCGGGCATCATCGACGACTGGGTCAAGAAAGCCAACACCAAGGGCGTGGACGGCGCGAAAGTGCTCGCCGAATTCCACGAGGAACTGAAGAAGGTCGCCGCGGGCAAATGACCCGGGGCCGGTACGCAGGATGAGCGCCCCCGAGCAGGGCCCCTGGGAGCGGAAATTCGACGCGGCGCTCGGATTCGCCGCGTCGGTCATCCTGTTCTCGCTGATGATCGTCACGTTCGTCGACGTGGTGGGCCGCTACGGGTTCAACCGGCCGCTGCGCGGTGCGTTCGAGGGGACTGAGCTGATGCTCCTCGTGCTGATCTTCGCCGGGCTGCCTCTTGTTTCGCACGCAGACGAGCACGTTACGATGGACTTCATCGACCACATGGTCGGCCCCGCAGCCCGCAGGGTGATCGCCGCGCTGGCGCAATTCGTGTGCGCAGTGACGCTGATCGGACTGTCCTGGCTGATCTGGCTCAAGGCGGGCAAGATCGCCGCCTATGGCGACACCACCGATGTCCTGAAAATCCTGCTTGCCCCGTTCGTCTATTTCATGGCGGCGATGATCGCGCTGTCCGGCCTCATCCACGCCTGGCGTATCTTCAAGCCGGGCAAGGCCTCCGCCGGCGGCCCCACCACCTGATGCACGCAAGGCAAGCCACCCAATGATCGAAGCACTGGTCGGCCTTGCGGCCATGATGGTTCTGGCGTTCGTGCGCATCCCGATCGCGCTGGCAATGGGCATCGTCGGCATCGTGGGCTACGCCTACATGCGCGACTGGAACTGGATGGTCGCGTTTGCAACCGCCCAGACCAAGATCTACGAGACCGGGCGAAACTACACGCTGTCCGTAGTGCCGCTCTTCATCCTGATGGGCAGCTTCGTCACGCGGGCGGGCATGTCGCAGGAGCTGTTCCGCGCGGCCTACGCCTTCATCGGGCACCTGCGTGGCGGACTGGCGATGGCCACCGTCATGGCCTGTGCCGGATTCGGCGCGATCTGCGGCTCCTCGATCGCCACCGCCGCGACCATGGCGAAGGTCGCCTACCCGTCGATGAAGAAACTGGGGTATTCGGACGCGCTGTCTACCGGGGCGATCGCCGCCGGCGGGACGCTCGGCATTCTGATCCCGCCTTCCACCATCCTGGTGATCTACGGGATCATCACCGAAACCAACATCGGCAAGCTCTTCGCGGCCGGCATCCTGCCCGGCATCCTCGCCACGGTGCTTCTGTGCCTTGCGGTCGCTTGGTCGACCTGGCGCGATCCTGCGGCCGGCCCGCGCGGCGAACGGGCGAGCTGGTCGGAGCGCTGGACGGCGCTGCGCGGCGTCTGGGCGGTGGTCGCCCTGTTCGCACTGGTGATGGGCGGAATCTACGCCGGCGCCTTCACCGCCACCGAAGGCGCGGCAATGGGCGCATTCGGGGCCATGATCTTCGCCCTCTCGCGCGGCGTGCTCACGTGGAAGTCCCTCTATGCCTCGCTCGTCGAGAGCGCTCGCACCACCTCGATGCTCTTCATGATCCTGATCGGCGCGCTGATGTTCGCCGAGTTCGTGAACATCACTACGATGCCAGCGGACCTGACGAACTTCGTATCGCGCTTCCAGTTGCACCCGATAGTAGTGGTCATCGCGATCATGGTGATCTACATCATCCTCGGCACGGCCATGGAGGAACTCTCCATGATCCTGCTCACGCTGCCGGTGTTCTTCCCCATCATCGTGAAGCTCGGGTTCGACCCGATCTGGTTCGGGATCCTCATCGTGGTGGTGGTCGAGATCGGCCTCATCAGCCCGCCGGTGGGCATGAACCTGTTCGTGCTCTCGACGCTGATCCCCGAAGTGCCCACGCGCACCGTATTCCGCGGGGTGATGCCATTCGTCGCGGTCGAC
>Ga0214919_10002411_pt1 | contig 29443 bp, 28 predicted proteins | sample LL1503_MetaG_FD_177994 | JGI IMG/M metagenome (GOLD analysis project Ga0214919, IMG submission 177994) | Freshwater microbial communities from Lake Lanier, Atlanta, Georgia, United States - LL-1503 | ecosystem: Environmental > Aquatic > Freshwater > Lake | place: USA: Georgia | collected... | reverse complement strand
TTCAATCTGCTGGTGGTACAGTTGAGTTAGGAGCTGGTGTATTATTAGCAGGTAATGTGACCAATATTAATCCGACTATTGTTGATGGAGTAAGAACAGCATCGGGCAAATTGAAAATCAACGCTATTGCTGACTCAGTGACTGGTAATATTGGTGCAGCTAATGCACGACTTGAGGAGCTAAAATTCTTCACTAATGCTGGTACTGCTACTTTTACTCCAGTGAATGGAAGTATTTATACAATGGCTACCGAGTTTAATACTAATAACACTCAAAATTATAGTTTCAATAATATCACCGATCTCGGAACAATAACTACTGCTGGTGCTGGTGCACGAGCCTCCACCCTCAAATTTAACGCAGGTGGTAGCTTGAGTGGAGGGGTGGGTACCACCATTGGGAAGATCACCAATAATGCGGCCGATACTGTCATCATTGGTGGTAATATAACGCCAACTAATGGTCTTATAGCCTCCAATGTTGGTGCTGTGTTCTCACTAAAAAATAACACAACCATCAGTGGTGATGTGGATACTAGTGGTGGTGCTGGTGGCACCCTGCAATTCCTAGGGATTGGTACAGTCACTGGAAATGTCGGTGCTTCTGCTGCATATAATTTAGTGCAAGTTGGGAATGGAGTAGCACAGATAGGCGGGACACTAAATTCTGTAGATATCAACTTCAATGACGCAACTGGCTCATTAAAAATCTCAGATGCAGCAACTATTACTGGAGGGGTCACTGGTGGCCATGGTACTCTGATATTTGGAAATACTGGTACCGTCGCTTTAGCGTCTAGTGTTGGTGAGGTGCAAGTTGGTACTCAAAATGTAATTTTTTCTAACACCCTAAGGACTAGTGGTGACGTAAAATTTAACAACAATGGTAAGTCATTAACCATCACAGGACTAGCAACTATCGGCGGTAATGTTATTGGTTCAGGTGGTAATGACAACAAACTGATCCTCAAAGCTGGTGGTACGGTCACTGGTAATATTCAAGGACTTAGTGAGTTGAAATTCGAATCTGTTGCTGCTGCTACTTTCACAGTAAATGGCACTACTAATACTGCTAAAACCATTTTTACGGGTAATGGCACCAATGCGATTTTCAATGATGATGCGGCTCTCGGAATAGTTTCTGGTGATAATCTCGCAAATTCCACCCTCATTTTTGGCGGAGCTGGTAATAGTAGCTTGAATACTGGTGCTGTTGGTATCGCTTTGTCAAGCATCAGTAATAATGGAACTGGTACGGTCTCTTTACAGGGTGGAAATACTATTACCAGTTCATTGCAATTCACTAATGCAGGAACAATCGCAATAGAAAATAATACAAACTTCACTGGTAATGCGACTACTAGCATTGCAGGGCAAGGAGTTTTGAATTTCTTAGGAACCAGCGATTTCGCTGGGAACATTGGTGCTGCTGGTAGTGCGATTGGAGAGTTGAAATTTTCAGGTGCGGCTGGTACAGTAAACGTGATTGGAACGGTTGATACGGAGAAAACATCATTGTATGACGCTTTCGCCCTTAATTTCCAAAACAAAACCGCTCTAAAGAAAGTAACTACAATTAATAATGGTACTAAATCCATCATTCAATTTACTAATGTTGGTAGCTTACAGGGTGATAATACTACACTTAAGCAAATCAGTAATAATAGTGGTAATGTTGTTACCATCGCTGGTAGTTGGTTTGGTTCTGAGAAAAATACTGCTCTGCTTCTCTTAAATTATGTTGATTCTGAGTTCAATCTGTCAGATAATATCTCAATTGACGGTAGTGTACAGACCGCAGTGGATAATCAAGGGACTCTATATTTCTCAGGTAATGGTAAAATCACTGGAAATATTGGTAAAAATACTGAAAAATTGGCAAAAGTAACCGTTACGCAAGGCACAGTAGAATTAAGTGGAGTATATGCAAAGATTCTACACTTTGAAAAAGCAGCTCTGATCAAGATAGTAGCAGCTGGTACTATCGATGGTGCTGTGACGACTAGTGCTAATGGCGTTGGAACATTATCCTTTTTAGGGACAAATAGTACCATATCTGGTAATATCGGTGAAAACTTCAGAGGACTTGACGAGGTGATTGTGACAAATGGACTGACCGTTGGCACAGCAACAGCTAATGTAGCTGAATTATATGCAAAGAAATTAACTCTCGGTGGGACATTAGATCTTGCTAGCAATAGCAATAATTCAAACATTGTGGTTATTAACAACGTTAATGTGACGAAAGATGCTGTATTGTCTCAAAATATTACTAGTACTGTTAATGAAAGCCTAAATCTTGGTACTCATAGTTTGACTTTTAACGGTTCATCTGAGTGGGGGAAAGATTCAAGTGAATTCACCATCTATACTACTCTATCTAATGATAATACTCTTGGTAAGCTTATCATCAATGCTCCTGTAACAACAAATGATAAAGTACCTTTAGAGATAAATGTTACAGATACTGCACTACTTGGTAATAAAGAATTACTATTTATCGAGGTCGGTAAACCTAATAATCTTAATGAAGGTAAGACGGTAGATTTCCCATTAGGTGGTAATATTGTCTCCAACCAAAGATATGCAGGTTACGTCATCACTAAAAATGCTAATGGTAATTATTATCTAGGTGTCAAAGATGATTCCACAGAAAAAATAATAGAAGATCTAACAGCAGCTAACGCTACTGATCTACAAAAAGAAAATGCTCTTCTAATTGCTAATGCGACAACAGGAGATGCTCTAGCTACGAGAGATGATCTTGGTAGACAAAACCCAAAGGCTGCTGCTGAGGCGATTGAAAGGCTCGAAGAAGGAGCACCTATACAAACAACAGATAATGTTTTGAGTCAGACTACGTTAGCTGTAGATTATTTGATCAGTAACCGTGTATCAGACGTTAGTATCCCAAACGTTGGTGATAATTTAAACTCTAAGCCTGTGGCATCAGGGGATGAAGTCCGCACTCCAATGGGTGTATGGGTACAACCGTTGTATATTCAATCTACCCAAACAACTAGTACGAATGTTTCTGGTTATACTAGTAAATCTACCGGTGGAGTTTTTGGTCTTGATACTATGGCTAATGAGGATTTCATCGTTGGTGGGGCATTATCTCTTATTAAAACAACTATGAAATTTGACGGAGTCAAACAGGGCGATAAAAATACTATTAATTCTTTAGGAGTCTCTTTTTATGCAGATCAAAAGCTACCTAGAAATTTCTCTATTCAAGCTATAGCTGGTTTTGGTTCAAGCAAGGTTCAAACTTCGTCTAAGAGATTGGTCTCGAAGGAAATTGATGCAAGTGGCTCACAAACTGCATCTGGTAAATATAATTCCAGATATTATGGTGGTCAAGTAATGGTGACATATGGTGCTAAAATTTCAGATACTATGCTTTTCACTCCACAAGCTGGGTTAAGTTATTCAGCATTTAGTAATAGTAGCTACACTGAAACTGGTACTACAACCCAAAATTTGATTGTACGAAATACTAAAGGTAGTAATAATATCCAAGGGATTATCGGTGGTAGAGTTCAACTATTCCATAATACGAACGAATTTTTACTAACTCCAGAGATGCATGCTTTCCTATACCAATCTTTAAGGAGTAATCAGGGAACGGTTTCTTCTCAACTGAGTGGGATGAATAGCGCATTTATTACGGCACCTAGCAAAATTAATACTTTGTTGAATGTTGGTTTTAGTTTAAATGCTAAGCATCAACAAATGGATTATAGTATTGGTTATGATCTCATAACAGCTAGTAAAGGTTATAAGGCTAATGCAGCTAATTTAAAAGTACGGATAAACTTCTAATCAACTGATTTTAAGTTTAACTTTAGGTAAATAATAATTAAACAGACAACTCGCAAATCGTGGGTTGTCTGTTTAATTATATAAAAAAGGAAAGATAAAATATAAGTGAGGCTATAAACATTGATTATAGCCTCACTCTTGCTGATATTACGGTTTTTTGCAGGCTAACCTATGGTATTACAAAAATTACTCTGCTATATCATTAGGTACCGATGATACATCAGATTGCCCTAATGCACTAACAACTGGCACAAGTTCACCATTTACAACATTATAATTCCCCTGAGTTATAATGTTACCATTATACTCCAGAGAAGATCCAACTCCAATACTAATTTGCCCAACAGTATTTGGAAAAGCTTCAGATGTGATTAGAACTGTGTTATTATTTTCTATTATTAATTTACTCATTATATATACTCCTTTAAAAAAATATTGACTATAGCCTGCATCTTGATTATAAATTAATATTCTATAGCTAGTCAATCTATAACCATAAATAGAGTATCAAAAAATGAAACTTCACCTTAAAAATACAATGATATGAAAAAGGCAGTAGTTTTAGTTAGTGGCGGAGCTGATTCAGCGACAATTTTGGCGATGATGGAAAAAATGAATTATGAAATCCATGCTATCAGTTTTAATTATCTGCAACGTCATAATATTGAGCTGGATAAAGTTAAAGAATTAATCAAAAACTATCAAGTAAAGCAACATAAAATTATAAATATTGATTTGCGTAGCTTCGGAGGTTCAGCCCTTACTGATGAGAAGGTAGACGTACCAAAATATCAAAATCATACCGAGCTACAGGAAAGCATACCAGTGACTTATGTACCAGCACGTAATACTATATTTTTGAGCTATGCTCTAGGATTTGCTGAAATAATAGGAGCTTTTGATATTTTTATTGGAGTACACGCAACAGATTATGCTAATTACCCAGATTGTCGGCCAGAATATATCAAATCTTTTGAAAATCTAGCTAACCTCGCCACTGCAGTGGGGGTGCAAGGTAAATATATCACAATTCATGCTCCTTTAATAGATTTGTCTAAAGTAGCAATTATCAAAACTGGTTTAGAATTAGGCGTTGATTATTCCAAAACAATTTCTTGCTACGATCCAACAGATGATGGATTATCTTGTGGTACATGTCATTCATGCCTCACAAGACTTAATGCTTTTGCACAAAATAATCTAACCGATCCTATTAATTATGTTCAATAAACAATCCTTATACTACCAATTTCCTGTGATAGATCTGGGCGATATAGTTCTAAGAGAATTAACCGTTGATGATGCAGAAGATTATTTTGGCTACATGAGTAAACCAGAAATGTTACCATGTGTGACAGATAATAATATGCCGTTAAATGTGGCTCAGGCTGAAGAAGAGTTAAAATACTGGTCTAGCTTATTTCGTAACCAAAGGGGCTTTTACTGGGGAATTGCTCTCAAACATAACAATCAACTTATAGGTACTGCTGGGTTTAATAGCCTTTCAACAATGCACCTTAAAGCAGAAATAAGCTACGATCTTGATCCAATATTTTGGGGTCAGGGGATGATGCTAGAATCTATCAAAAATATCTTAAGATTCATAGAATATGCTGGTATTGTTCGAATTCAAGCTGCTGTGATAATTGATAATACACGATCAATTAATGTGCTTGAAAGGTGTAATTTTGTGAAAGAGGGATGTCTAAAAAAGTATGAAATTGTTCAGGGAGTACATAAAGACTACTACATGTATGCTAAGGTATTATGAATAATAAAAATATTTATAGTCAGAGGACATGGCTATTACGCAATATTGGTGAAATCAAAATCACCGCCTCTTCTAGTTTTGATCCAATAAATTCCGATGTAATAAATAATGTTTTTACTTGGCACTATAATATTACAATTGACAATTTTACTCCTAATAACCTTAGATTAATCGCTGGTAGATGGGATGTTTTTGACAAATATGGTAAAAATGAATTGCAAGACGATGTTCTATCCACATCACTTATTGTTATAAATAAAGGTCAGTCTTTTGAGTGTAAAAATATTGTTAAATTATTCTCAGAGTCTGGCTTAATTCAAGGACAATATAGCTTTATAAATTTACAATCTAATCAAAAAATATTCGTAAATATTCCTACTATCTCTCTTGATAGAATAATAAAGGAACAGCAATGGAACTAAGTAACTCCGTAACTTAAGTAATGGATAATCTCTTTTCCAGTAATTTAGCTAGATTACTTATAATTGTTACCATAATATAATAGCATATACCTGCTACCAATAAAGGGGTAAAATAACTATATGTATCTGCTGAAACTATTTGAGCTCTACGCATCAAATCCATCTCACCAACCATTGATATAATAGCTGATTCTTTAATTAAATTAATAAGTTCATTAACTAAGGAAGGTAATATATTTCTAATAGCTTGAGGCAAGATAATATCCTGCATCATTAGTCCTTTTGGGATGGATAACGCTTTTGCCACCTCAATTTGTCCTTGATCAACAGCATTAATGCCAGCTCTGATTATTTCTGAAACATATGCACCTGAATTTAATGAAAAAGCTATCACGCCAGCAACAAATACGCTTAATTTTACGCCAATGAGACTTGGCATACCAAAATAAATGATACTCAACTGGATGAGCAGAGGAGTACCACGAAAAATAGAGGTATAAAAATTAGCAAATAATCTTAATACACAATTTTTACTCACCTTGCAAATTGCAAGTAATATACCGATAATTAATCCCAATAATACTGACGTCACACTATACTTTAATGTTATAATAGTCCCTTGTGCAATAAAGTACATAGAAGGCAAATAGCCAAATAATTGCTCCAACATGTATAAATACTTTAAACTCCATTCAAATTTTTATTAGTGGAAGTATAGTACAAAATTCTTAATTATGTGAATAAAAATTTATCAGTCAGTACAATTGCAATTAGGTTATTGCGTCCTTCACATATCGTTCAAACTTATTCTTTTCATCTATATGTTGCTGTGCATTTGCTAGTGCTGGCTTTTTAATGGTGATATTCGACCATTTAGTAGAAAAGAATTTTGCTCTTTCTATCCAATCAATAAGTGCCTCTGACTCTGGATGAATGGCTTTTACTGGACATTCAATCTCACATACTCCACAATCAATACATTCATCAGGATTAATTACTAGCATGAATTCTCCTTCATAAAAACAATCAACTGGGCAAACTTCTACACAATCAGTATATTTACATTTTACGCACTCATCAGTAACTACATATGTCATAAATTTTCTTGTCCCTTAAACTTGACGATTAAAGTATACGATCTTAAACACAATACCAACAAAAAATATAATATAGTACTTATAAACATCAAGATTAATGGTAGCAGCATAGATTGGTGAATAGTAGGGCTTCCTAATCTTAAAACGCTTGCTGGTTGGTGCAAGCTATACCAAATATTTACCGAAAATTTTATTATAGGAATATTAATAAAACCAATTAAAGCAATTACTGCAGCTGGTTTTTCTGCCCTTTTTATGCTATCACCGCTATTTACCACTATTATATAGCTTAAATACAATAAAAATAATACTAGCATCGAAGTAAGTCTAGCATCCCAAACCCACCAAGCCCCCCAAATAGGCTTCCCCCATAACGATCCAGTTACGATACTAATCATACAAAATACGCAACCAATAGGGGCACTAGCTACTGCCATTAAAAATGATAATGGTGTTTTCCATACTAAGTTACAAAAACTACAAATAGCCATAAATGTGTAAATTCCTAGAGCCATCCAAGAAGACGGCACGTGGATATACATAATCCTTACTATTTCTCCTTGTTGATAATCTTGAGGAGAAACTACTAAGGCCTGATATAGTCCTCCTCCCATTACTACTAACATTGAAACTAGCAGTACTGGTATCATCATTTGTATTAATTTACTAAAGTAATAAGGGTTTAATAATTTAAGCATTGAGTAACTTGATTAATTATTTTTAAATATTTACTATAGAATGAGTTACTTGTGATTTGATCAATTTGCCAATTTTCACTGTCCACTGCCACTATAGTAGCATTAAATTTTTTATAAATCTGCGTATCTTGATCAAGACTTAATATTAAACACTTGCTACTTGATTTACTAAGTAATTTTTCAAGATTATTTATATATTTCAGACTCTTTTGATTATAATTATATAATTTTGTTATATTATATTGACCAGCATTAAAAAAATATTCTAAACTATCGCTAAGCAAAATAGCATCTGTTAAAGATAATAATTTGGTCTCTTTGATTTTAGCAAGCTCTTGTATTTGTTGCTTAGACCATTCAAGATTTTGGTAAATACTTACACTAATATCAGGAAATTGTTCTGCCAATATAACCGATAATTGTTCTAATATAATTATTACATTATCTAAGCTAAGCCAAATGTGCCAATTATCATTAATAATTTTTAGCCCTGTAAAATTGCTTATTTTAATAACATTCTTATTGTGGCTCTTCATTAATTTTCCAGCAAAGCCATCAAATTGCTCATCTATATAAAATACCATATTAGCATCTTGAACTTTTGTTAGATCACTAGGCTTTAAATGGTAATGATGAGGGCAACTATTATCATTTGCAATAGAGACAATCTCCACCTGATCTGTGACTAACATGGCAATAATACTCGCTAGCGGAGTTATGCTAGTTACGATAAATTTTGACCCTTTACTCATTTCAGCAAAAGTCGTGGAACTCAGTAAGATAATAAAGAGAATAGCAATCTTATTCATAGTAATCTTCTAGTAATTGAAGTAATTGGGTTTTATCCATCATAAAATCACTTTCTATCCAAGATATTTTTAATTTACTCATCAATTTACCAATGGTTTTACCATGGAGATTTTTTTGTTGTAAGTCGTAACCTGTTAAAGGAAATATTGGTTTTGGTCGCAAGTAAAACCTAGTAAGAAACTCCTCTGCAGTAATTATACTCAGATGTTCTAGTGATACAAGAATAATGATGCACTGTAAATAATCATCATTATTAACCCATAGTTCTTTCAAAAAAAATTCGTTAATTTCTTGGTGTTGGGTATTAATAATTTTAAGTATAGACAAGATTTTAGTTGCTACTTTCCTAGAGAATTTTAAATTTAATAAATCATTAAGCTGTAAAGAATCTGCATGACGGAATAATAAAGAATATCTATACTCAATCGATAAGCACTGAGCCTCTTGTTGCTCATTTCCTCTATTCCTAGGCTCTAGGGTTTGTTCTTCACCTACTATCTCCTTATTTGAATTGTTTATATAATAATCCACTATTTTTAACTCTTATTTTAAAAAGAATTTCATAAAAACAACTAAGCTTAAATTAACATAACAAGCTAGCATAAACAAAAAAGATAAATTAGTAAAATTTAAAAAATTGAGTTAAAACTAAATGTTAAAATCCAAATTTAATAATATTAGCTAATTTATCTTTTTTGTTTATACTTTTTGAATGTAATTTAATTACATATCAAATCTTATACCAGCAAGAATAGTGTTGCCTCTATATTTAGTGCTACCAGCATTTCCACCACCAGTCACTGTTATAGCCTTGGTCTTACCATAATCTCTCCAACTATATGCAGCTTGAACTGTTATACCATCAGATATTTCTGCAGATGCTCCAGCAGAAAGTTGATAAGCAAAATTAGTAGCTTTTTTAGTCTTAGCACTAGAGTAACCAGAGTAATTAATTGTTTCTTTCACTTGAGCCATACCGATACCTGCGCCAGCAAAGAACTTAAATTTATCTAGTTCCCAAAAATCAACATAACCATTAACTAATAATGAAGTTACTTTTCCTTTATCCTTTATCACGCCCTGTGCACCACTTTTCTTAAAACTTGGGTTTAAAAGAAAATCAAGGGTCAAATCCCCTCTGATCATATCGTTCAGGTAATAACCAACACCAAGCCCTATTATTCCACCAGTATTAGGCTTCAATTTTACGCCAGTAGGCTTATCCGTCACTTTAACTAGCATCGATAAACCACCCTCTACTAACGCATAGAATTGATCTTCTCCTGCAAATGATGATGTTGCGGAAGTTAAAAGCACTGCACTTGTAGCAGCGGCTAAAAATAATTTTTTCATACAGTTTTCCTTTAATTTATGTATAGTTTTTTAAAATACTAGTGAGGTAGCTATTGTCACTAGATTTTACTACTAGATTTCCAATAGTTGATTATGTGTAGCACGTATTAATTACTTAATAAATTAAATAATTAATATAATTAAGCAAATAAATGAATTTTACCTATTTATGTGGTATAAAAACACATGCTACACAAGATTAAGCTCTTAAGGCGGCTTTAGCACCAGCAAATATGTTACAATTCTCCTTAATTAAATGATTAATACTCTAATGCAAAGAATTTTTATAAATATTTTTGTTTTAGATAGTTTAAAAATATATTCGACTCTATTTGTTCTTCACCTGTAGCATCTTTAATTAATTCATTGGTACTTTTTAATGAACCATGATTCCTGATGTTTTCATCCAAGAATTGGTTTATGTTGGTAAAATCTCCCCTTGCTATTTCTGTTTTGATATTTCCATTCTTTGTTTTTACTTTTTTCATTAACATTGAGGCAATAATTGCACCATTAGTGTAAGATGGGAAATAGCCAAAACTACCCATTGGCCAATGTATGTCTTGCATGCAACCATCTCTATCGGTTGTTGGAGTGATACCTAAATATTCTTGCATCTTACTATTCCAGTAATGTGGCAGATCGTCCAAAGTCAAATCATTATTAATTAATAATTCTTCTAATTCAAATCTAAGTATTACGTGCATTGGGTAAGTAATTTCATCGGCATCCACTCTAATAAAACTGGGCTTAACCTTTGTCATTAAATTGTACAAATTTTCTCCAGAATATTCACTGCCTGTCAGTGAGAACTCGTCTTGTATTAGCTTGGATAAAAATTCACAAAATTCTCTTGAGCGGCTTATTTGCATTTCCATAAATAAAGACTGGCTTTCATGAATCGCCATACCCTTTGCCTTACCAACCGGTTGATTTTTATATTTTCTAGGCAAGGCCTGTTCATATAATCCATGCCCTGTTTCATGAATAATCCCCATTATTCCTGCAAGAAAATTATGCTCATCATATCTATTAGTCAGCCTAACATCATAGGGCGTGCCTCTACAAAAAGGATGAGTAGACTCATCTAATCTTCCCATAGTGGAATCAAAACCGATTATCTCCATAAGACGCAGGGCTATTAATTTTTGTTTATCTTTACTAACTCCATTGGTTATAGGTAAGATTCTTTGACTACTTTGTTTGTCTATTACTTGATTCATCAATATTGGGATAGCATTTTTAATATTATTGAAGACTGATCTTATCTCGCTAGTTTTACGATCTGGATCATATGTATCTATCAAAGCATCATATGGAGTCATCTGAAATATTTTAGCTTTAGATTGAGCCATTTGTTGCACACAATTTAATACTACTTGCAAATGAGGTTTAAGTGCTAAATAATCATTATTTTTTCTAGCTTCACGCCAGACTAATTCGCATTTTGTACTAGCATTAGTATATATTTTCATTAAGTCGTCATTTATACATGTAGCTTCGGTGATTTGTTTTTGAATTTCCCTTAAATTTGCTGATTGCCAAATATCCAGCAAATGTATATTTTCAAAACTAGCTTCTACTAATTCAGTTAATTTATTTGATTTTAATTTAGAATGAACCATAGAGGATAGCAAAACTATTTCATCTGTTCTACTATCAATTGATCTCGCAGGAATGTTTACTGCAATGTCCCAGTATAATATATTAATAACGTTGGTAATTTGAGCAATTTGCTCTAATTCTTTTTCTAATAATAGATAATTCTTCATGCCCACCCTCTTAATTTGTGAAAAATGTTCAAATGAATTTTAAATAAACTATCTTTTAAAATTCATTTAAACACTACACTAAGCAACCCAAACTGTCTATCAGTTTGGGTTGTGCTGACTTTAGATTACGGCTTGAGGATTCTATCTATATTTTTTCACCTTTGTCGTCATCTGCTTTGAGATCGATTATCTTTTTTTGTTATTATAATATTAGATGGTTTTCTGCTTTGCACTTGTAATCCTTGTAAATTAGATCCAATGATTTTAGCTTCTTCTATTACTTTTTGCAGAACCTCTTTCTTTTCCTTTACACGCATCACGTCTTTATAACTATCCTGCGTAACTTTATGAAATTGTGCAATCACACCTTTTTTGTCTTGTGGTATTGCCTCTAACCATTGTTGATTGGTTGGATCTTGTTCATGTACCAAACCAGTTTTGGCTAGATTTTGAAAATTATGTTGCCCTTGGCTAATTAATCCTTTTAAATTGTCTATAGTTTCATAATCAAACATATTAGGATCTTCTAGAATGGCAGGTTGCAATTCATTCTTTACTAATTCTCTATTGAGTACTAGTACTGCGAAAGTGCGACAATTGAAGTCTACATAGGGATGCACTCTTTCCAAATCTCTTACAAGCGTAGATATGGTTTCAATTTTTGCATCTTTAGTAGTGCTAGATTCAATGTTTTTATTATAATCTTCAATTATCAATTCCATATAGTCTTGAGATTCGAACATCGCACCCGCCAATTCATATTTTGGGGTGGCATGGACATTACGCTCAGAATTAAAAACAAAATATGGTTCTTCTGGTTCTTCTACTATCATATCCTTACCAGGTCTGCTTATCTTTGACAATAAACGAGATTTTAATAAGGCTGCATCATCATTCATTTCTTCGCTTTTCTCTTTAGTAATTCCAGATAAGCCAAAAAACCTTTCCTCTGATATATCATCTCTATATAACCTATTAATATCCGAATGTCCACTTTTTAGTACCCATCCATAGCGAGATTTCTGCCCTTCTTGGTACATGGAGGTACGTATTTCGTTAATTAATTCCCTAGATAATGGTTGATCTATAGATTTAACCATTCCTTTATATCCAGATATTATGTCTTGCGTAGAACCAAGCTCTGAACCTTCCCATTTCAAGAAAGCATCCTGTTCTGTATGTCTTTCAGCATTGAATAGCCCTAATCTTAAGGCTTTTTGCGGATCATTTAGTACTGCTTTTAAATCTTGGAGTGGAGTTGATTGATCTTTTTGCTCTTCTTGTTCTTGATTCTTCATTACTTATACCATTTTTAAATTATTAAGGCTTTTTGCGGATCAGTTAATACTGATTTTAAATTTTGGAGTAGAGTGGATTGTTCTTTTTGTTCTTTTTGTTCTTTTTATTCTTGATTCTTCATTACTTATACCATTTTTAAATTATTAAGATTTTTGTTATATATTTTTCTTAAGTGACTAATTCCCAAATTAATTTGGGATAATATCTTGGCTATCAATACCACTAAGTATAATTTCTGCATTATTACTGATCTCATTGATAAAGGCTTGTAAATAATCTTTCTGTCCTAATAATTCGTGATTCTTATTTGATGAATATTTTTCTACCTCTTTTACATAACGTTCTATTTCTTCTATCCTCCCTGATAATGTACTCATTGATTCTTGTAAATTTTTTATCACATATTGTAAATTATTTTTGTTCTCTTGAGTACCAAGTTCAGATAATATTTTATGATTTTTGACTATCAGTATGGTGGTTTCGATCAGCCTAGCAATACAATTATACATTATTTTTACTGTATTTTCCTTTACTTCACTACCAACTAATTTTAGATTGAGACCAATGATAGCATCATCAATCATATATCGACATTGGGTAGAAGCTAGGTAATAATTGTTTGAAGCATATTTCACATACATAGATTTCAAAAATTGCTCAGGAGTTAAATTATCAAAAGGAAATTTTGATTGCGTAAGATTGGTGATTTCTTCCTTCAAATAATTTGGATCTATAGTCAATTTATTATATAATGACATATAAAGATTCCCTAATTTGAAATAAGCAGAATAATAACCCTCGTGAATATCTGAAAATTTTATACCTTTAGCTGCAATTATCCTAGCGCACCAATCCACCGCCTCTCCATATTTCCCCTCCTTCTCAAATCTCTCTGCATTATTAAAACAATCTTGAAACGCTAACTGCTCTGATTTTATATTGGTTGTTCCGAAATCTTGTTGTTTCATAAATTACCTTACTCAATTACGTTATCCTTCCACTTAATCTTATCCCTTGAAATTATTGATGTCAAGAAACGCTCTATTTACAACAAGAATTTTACATTCTATAATCTTATATGTGTAGTAATTACTAGATATAGGATGCTAATATGCGTTATACATTATTTAGTTAAGATCAAAACTGATTTAGAATGAATTTAAAGTGCTATTATGAAAAATACTTACTATATAACCACTCCAATTTACTATGTAAATGATATACCTCATATAGGTCATGCTTACACAAGTATTGCATCTGATGTAATAGCAAGATTTATGAGATTATCAGGCAAAGAAGTTATATTTTTGACTGGTACAGATGAACATGGTCAAAAGGTAGAAAAATCTGCTGTAGCAAAAAGTTTGGATCCGCAGAAATTCACCGATATTGTATCTGAATCATTTCGCAAATTAATGGATTCGCTCAATATCTCTAATGATGATTTTATTAGAACCACAGAAGATCGCCATAAACAGGCTGTCATTACTCTATGGCAGAAATTGCTTGATAGCGGTAATATTTATCTAGGTGCTTATAAAGGTTGGTATTCTATTCGAGATGAGGCTTTTTATAACGAATCAGAATTAACGAAGGATGGCCTGGCTCCTACTGGTGCTCCAGTTGAATGGGTAGAAGAACCTAGTTATTTTTTTGCTTTATCTAAATGGCAAGATAAATTATTAGATTTTTATACTAAAAATCCAGATTTCATAAAACCAGCAACTAGATTAAATGAGGTCGTTAGCTTTGTTAAATCAGGACTACATGACTTATCTATTTCACGCTGCAGTTTTAAATGGGGTATTAAAGTACCACAGGATGAAAAGCATATTATCTACGTATGGTTGGATGCTCTAACTAATTACATTTCTGCGTTAGGTTATCCCAATGATATTAGCAAATTTTGGCCAGCTGATCTGCACGTGGTCGGTAAAGATATATTACGTTTCCATGCAGTCTACTGGCCAGCCTTTTTAATGGCAGCGGAAATGGAATTACCAAAATGTATTATGGCACATGGATGGTGGACTGTTGATGGAGAAAAAATTTCAAAATCCGTTGGCAATGTTATTGATCCTTTTCAGTTAATAGATGAATTCGGTTTAGATCAAGTCAGATATTATTTAATGAGAGAAGTGATATTTGGTTCAGATGGTAATTATTCTCGAAATGGATTAATCAACAAGATCAATAGTGATTTATCCAATAAAATTGGTAATTTATTACAAAGAACTTTAGTATTTATTTACAGAAATTATGATGCGAAAATTCCCTTAATCGATCAAGAAACTATAACTAAAATTTATGCTCTCCCTTTAATTAAGATGGCGGAGCGATTCGCTGTAGAAAATATAGCCTTAATGAATGTATGTGAAATTAATAAGGTATTAAATAATATTATGACCTTAACTGAGGAAGCTAACATTTACATAGATCGAGAAGCTCCTTGGAAATTGATAAAAACTGATCCTATCAAAGCCTCTGAAGTTTTATATGAGTTACTTGAGGCATTGAGATATATCGCTATAATGCTACAGCCCTTTATTCCAAGTTCAGCCAACAAAATGCTTGACCAGATGGGAGTAGCAAATAATCAAAGAGAATTTAAACATTTAATAAAAAGATTTTCCCTTGTGCCTAATGTTTCTATTAACCAGCCAGAGCCAATATTTCCAAAATTCCAAGATAATAATGAATAATAATTTACCCTATAACAAAAATATCACTATAGACTAATTATTTAGCAGGTATAACCAAGATTTAGTTTTTTAAATGTCATCAAACACCTTTATTGTTTTAGTTAGATGACATTTAAACTATAAATTTTAGTGCGTATATGATGAATATGGATAGAACTGTGAGAGAAAATGGTTTTGTGGTTAACCAAACTAGTCTGAATAAAGAACAAAAGGAAGCTATCGGACTTCTATCAATCGGCACGTTTCTTGAATATTTCGATCTGATGCTATATGTTCACATGGCAGTAGTTCTCAACGAATTATTTTTCGAACCCAGCAATCCTTTTACCTCGTCTCTATACACTGCCCTTGCCTTCTGTTCGACCTATGTGTTGAGACCATTTGGTGCCTTAATATTTGGGTGGATTGGCGATAATATCGGACGTAAAATCACGGTAATTATCACCACCACCATGATGTCTGCTTCTTGCTTGGTGATGGCTAATCTGCCAACCTATGCTGAAGTTGGCATCACTGCTTCTGTCCTAGTGACTATCTGCCGAATGGTGCAAGGTTTGTCCTCAATGGGCGAAATAATAGGAGCTGATATATATGTCACAGAAATCACCAAACCGCCAGCACAATATCCTGCCGTCTCTCTAGTCAATATATCTTCTAGTTTAGGCGGTATGGCTGCATTAGGGGTGGGATATTTTGTTATTAATCATAATTTTAATTGGCGTTACGCTTTTTGGGCTGGGGCAGGAATTGCCCTAATTGGTTCTTTTGCTAGGAATAAATTAAGAGAAACACCTGATTTTGCCAATGCTAAACTCCGAATAAAGAATATTATTGAAAAAGCTGGTTTTGATTCTATCTCAATGAAAACCAACCCAATTATCCAAGAAAAAGTCAATAAGAAATCTGCTATTGCTATGTTTTTAGTTCAATGTGCATGGCCGGCCTGCTTTTATTTTATCTATTTTCATTGTGGCACGATCTTAAAAAGCTCTTTTAGCTATACTGGCGAGCAAATAATTACTCATAATTTTTATATCTCAATATCAAGAGTTTTCAGTCTTATTATAATTGCTTATTTAAGTTATTATATTTATCCGTTAATTCTTATTAAAATTAGAATGATCGTATTCTCTATTATCATTCTAGCATTTCCGTACCTATTAAATAATTTTATAACATCTCCATTAGAGTTACTTATACTACAACTAATACTCAGTACTTTCTCACTTTCATTTTGCTCTGGTCATCCTATTTTATATAAACATTTCCCAGTATTTAAGCGTTTTACTTATGCGAGTTTCTTATATGCTTTATCAAGGATTTCAGTTTATGTAATCACTTCATTTGGCTTTATTTATTTAACCCATTATTTTGGTAATTATGGCATATTAGTGGTCATGATTCCAATAACTATCGGTTTTGCCTATGGATTTAATCATTTTGAAAAGCTAGAGAAACAAAAAGGAAATTACCCTGCAAAATCTGCGATAACCTTATAGTTAATAATTAATAAACATTGGTAATATATATTTATAGGTGAAATAACTACACATACATCCAAGAAAAGTACCAATTATTATTATTCGATATTTTGATGGAGAGAAGACGGTGATGGCAACAGCTACCACTACAGCCATCTTCTCCCACTCTATTACGGTGTAATGAGCATTATATTCGTTAGCAAAAGCACTAAAAATAGATATGACTGAAACTAGCAAGAATACTATAATATGCTTATACATTGATTGGTCCTATCGTTGAGCCATTAATAAATTGTTTTAGATAAGGATTGTCACTATTTCTTACCTCATCTTTCGTACCCACCCATAAAATTTTTCCTTCATATATCATTGCCATTTCCTTAGCGATAATATATGCACTATTCATATCATGAGTTATGGTAATAGTCGTAGCTTTTAACTCTTCCTGAATTTTGATTATTAATTCATTAATAATATTAGCCATTATCGGATCAAGACCAGTAGTTGGTTCATCAAGAAAAAGAATTGATGGATTAGCACAAATAGCTCTGGCTAAAGATACTCGTTTTTGCATACCTCCAGAAAGCTCAGATGGATACATCGCTAGTATTTTTTTAGATAAACCAACGTCACTAAGTTTAGAAACAGCTAAATCTTTTTTATGTTTAGGAGTTAATTCATAAAGTTTTTCAGCAAAAAATGTAATATTATCTTCCACTGTTAGGGAATCAAAGAGAGCTCCTCCTTGGAATAAAAATCCGATAGTTTTCATAATTTTGAATCTCTCTTTATGCGAGATCTTTACTGTCTCCACTCCGTCAATTATTATACTCCCCTTATCGGACTCTACTAAACCAATTATAGTTTTTATTAATACTGACTTACCAGTGCCAGACCCACCAATAATTACCGTTGAACTATGACGTTTTATGTCTAAATTGATACCATCTAGTACTTTATTACCTTTAAAAGATTTATATAATGAACGTATTTTGATTATTGATTCAATCTCACTCATAATTATCTTCTTATATTTTAAAAAACAATTCCGTTATTAAGTAGTTGCTAATGAGAATAAGTACCGAAGAATTTACCACCGCAGAGATTGTTGCATCGCCAACGCCTCTTGCACCTTTGTCAGAACAGTAGCCACTATAGCAACTTATTACTGAAATGATACCACCAAAAACCGTTGCTTTTACTAAACCAGAAATAACATCTATTGGTTCTAAATATTTAAAGCTATTTAGTATATAATTTGAACTATTAAAATCGAGCTTATAAACGCTGACCAAATAACCACCCATTACTCCCAATACGTCACCTATTAGCACTAAACATGGTAGCGTAATAATCGAAGCTATTACCCTTGGCAGTACCAAATATTTTATTGGATCGGTAGATAGGGTATAAAGTGCATCTATTTGTGCTGTCACCCTCATAGTAGCTATTTCAGCAGCAATAGACGACCCAACTCTTCCAGCTACCATAAGACCTGCAAGGACTGGTCCAAGCTCTCTAGTAATCGCAAGAATTACAACTGTGGCAATAGAATTTTCAGCTGAAAACCGAGAAAAACTTGTGTAGCTTTGCAATGCGAGTACGGCACCAGAGAAAAAAGTTGTCATGGCTACAACAGGCAAAGAATAAAAGCCTATAAATAATAATTGCTTTAAAATTAACTTGTAATATATAGGTCTTTTAAAAGAGTTCGTAACTATTGAAATGGTAAATAGAGAAAAAGCTCCTATATTTCTTGCAAAATTAATAGTACGCTGACCAACTAAATTAACTATATCAAGAATCATTTTTATACACTTTTCTATATCTGTTGCTACTAAGGACAGTAGTTAGGATTTCATAACCTATAGTATTTATTATATTCCCTATTTTCTCTACTGTACAATTATTTCCGATAATCTCCACTTTTTGTCCTAAAAAAATTTTTTCTCGTGGCAGATCGGTGACATCAATAGTAATTAAATCCATTGATACCCTACCAACCACAGGAGCTAAATGCCCATCAATATCTACTACCCCACAATTACTAAAGGCTCTAAAATATCCATCACCATAACCAATTGGTAAAGTGGCAATTAGGCTATGACGGTTAGTTTTAAATGTCATGTTATACCCAATATAATTTTTAGGAGACAATTTTTGTAATTGTATTATTGGAGCTGTCAACCTGACCGTATTATACATTGGATTTTTAAATTCGCTACCTAGAGGATTGATTCCATATAATGCAGCACCTAGTCTTATTAAATCAAAATGATATTGCTCTCCCAAAAATACTCCGCTAGAATTACAAAAACTGGCTTTAATTGTTGGAAAATGTTTTAAATAATTCTTAAATTTTGTTAATTGCTGAAAATTATAAGGATTATTTGCCATTTCAGATGCAGATAAGTGACTTATAATATATTGTAACTCAAGATTTACTAATGAACTAGGATTATCTACTATATGTTGCACCTCTGCATTATTCATACCAAGCCTGTTCATTCCTGTATCAACGTGAATAGCACAAGGTAGTATTTTCTCCTCAAGAATAGCGAATTTTTGCCAAATTTTCACTTGCTCTAAATTATTAAGGATTGGAATCAGATTACTCTCCTTAAACTCCCTGACATCATTAGAAAATACTCCATGAAGCACAAAAATATTACTACCAGCCTGCCCTAATATTTTACGTAGTGCAATACCTTCCTCAGCAGAGACTACAAAAAAATTCCTACAATTCTCTGTTTGCAAGACTGGAGCAATCGAGCTAGCTCCAAGACCATAGCAGTTAGATTTCATGACTGCACCAACTTTGGCAGTTTTACACAGTTCCGATATAATGCGATAATTTGCACGAATTTTGGCTAAATCTATCTCGAATGTACATTGAGAGTGCATAAATATCTAACTTCAGATTTAATATTGATTGACCAAATAAATTATTTTGGCTAGTGCAAAAGCACTATATATTATAATAAATAGTAGTTCAACTATTTAATTACCTTAAGCTAGATAATAAAACCAAACGCTTTTTTGACTTTATCTAGGGTTCTAGTAGCAGGAATACGAGCTTTATCTGCTCCATTTTTTAGTATATCTACTAGATAATCTTGATTTTCCATTAATTCTGTATATTTCATATTAATAGGTGTTAAAGTTGCAATTATAATATCAGCCAAAGCTTCCTTAAATTTGGTAAAACCAATATTTTGGTATTGCTCAACTATTGCATCAATAGAATTGCCAGATAAAATTGCGTAAATATCAATTAAATTGCTAATTTCTGGTCTAGCATTACTATCGTAACTAATTCCAACTAGATCGTCTGTTTTAGCTTTTTTTATTTTTTGATAAATTTGATCAGCACTATCATATAAATTAACCCGAGATAAATCTGAAGTATCGGATTTACTCATTTTTTTACGACCATCCTTTAAACTCATTATCCTTGTACCTACACCTTGAATCAGTGGCTCAGGTATTTTAAGTATTTCTTGATCAAATTTTCTATTGATAATCAGTGATATATCTCTTGTTAATTCTAAATGTTGTTTTTGATCATCACCAACAGGTACTACATCAGCACCATATAATAGTATATCTGCGGCCATTAAGACTGGGTAAGAAAAAAGACCTAGACAAGCTTTTTCTTGATCTTTCCCCACTTTATCTTTAAATTGCGTCATACGTTTGAGCCAACCAAGGGGGGTAACACAATTTAATATCCACGCCAGCTCAGCATGTTCCTTGACCATACTTTGGGCAAATATGGTGGTTTTTTGGGGGGAGAGTCCCATTGACAAATATAATGCAGTAGTTTGCAATATTGATGAATTCAGTTCAGTTGGTAAGCGATCTATAGTAATAGAGTGAAGATCTGCTAAAAAGAAAAAACAATTATAGTCATCCTGAAGTTTAAGCCAATTAACCACAGCACCAAGATAATTTCCTAGATGTAATGCACCCGTTACTTGAGATCCAGAGACAGCTATTTTTTTCATATAAATTTTTCCGTAAATATAATAATAATATGTTTTATGTAGAATTTTTATTTTTGATATGTATTATTTAAGTAATTCACATTAAATTTAGTTAAGATTATGTTTTGGCATCTTAGAGTATTAATATTTTATGCACTACTCGCAATATTCACTTTCACATTCTTCCTAATATGTTACATACCAGTAAGATTTTTTAATGTCAACTACTATATAAGGTATAGAATTGGAGTGATTTTTTCTTATGTATTTATTTGGCTTGCGAAAACTTGCTGTGGTCTAAAATATTGTGTCCTAGGTTTAGACAAATTACCTTCTGTTCCTTCAATATTATTGTCTAACCATCAATCATTTTGGGAGCAAATATTTGTACAATTAATTATTCCTGAACATTCTTGGGTATTAAAAAAGGAACTATTTAATATACCATTATTTGGCTGGGGGCTGAAAATGGTCAAACCAATTGCCGTAGATCGTAATGCCAATATCTCAGTGAACCAAATTTTAAAAGAGGGACAAGAGAAGATCAAAAGTGGATTATGGTTGATTATTTTTCCTGAATCTACAAGATTCAGACCAGAACAGACTGCAAAATTTAAGCCAAGTGCAGCAAAATTAGCATCACTAGCAAAAGTGCCTATAGTCATGATGGCACATAATGCTGGTGTTTATTGGCCAAAAGGCTTTTGGATTAAAAAATCAGGTACTATTCAAATAAGAATTATCGGTGTTATTCCTGCAGACGAAGTAATAGATTGTGATGCTAGGGAACTTACCGATAAAATAGAGCTACTCATTAATACTGAAAAACAGATATTATATGAAGCAGCGATTAAGATTACATAATATTAGGATATTTATTATATCTATATATTTCTAAAAATATCTATAGCTATACGCCTAGTTTCCGAATATTCTACCATTGGTTTAGGATAATTTGGATATAGATTTGTAAAGTTTGGGTTATGGATAATATCTGAGCTAACTGATCGCAGAGTTGGTAAATATTTTTTTACATAATTAGCATCCGAATCGAAGTTCTTTCCTTGAGTAAATGGATTAAAAATACGAAAATATGGTTGTGCATCAGTACCGCAAGATGACGAAAATTGCCACCCACCGATATTTGAAGCAAGATCATAATCCATCAAATATTGTGCGAAAAACTCCTCTCCCATCCGCCAATCCATGAAAAGATTCTTAGTGAAAAAACTACCTACAATCATTCTGGCCCTATTGTGCATCCACCCATCTTGGATTAATTGAGTCACCGCAGCGTCTATTATTGGAAAACCAGTTTGAGCATTAGTGAACTTGTACAACATCTCTTGATCTCGTTGCCATGGTATCTTGTTAAGATATTTTGTCTGAAATTCTTCTGTGACAATTGCAGGGAAATGATATAGAATCATAGCATAAAATTCTCTCCAAATTAACTCGTTAACCCATGTAGCATTTCCTAGACTTTCAAGACTCTCAAAGGCTAATTTATAACATTTTCTTATAGATATAATACCAAAACGCAAATATGGAGAGATAGAACTAGTTCCGTCAATTGCTAGAAAATCTCTATTATCCTTATATTTTTCCAACTTATTTTTAATGAAGCCTTCTAGGGTAGCATTAGCATTTTTGGGAATCCATAAATTATCTTGTTTATAAATATAGCCTATTTGCTTCAGCATCTCTTGCGAGCCACAACTTATATCTACAAGTTGTAAATCATCGTCACGGAATATGTCTAAATCAATATTGATTAGCTTATTTTGTAAATCACAATCATATTGTCTGAATATTTCATTATTCATAATAGAATTTTCAAACAAATTAAAACTATCCTCAGTAATAAATCTACGAAACGCCTTCATATAGGGCGTATAAACTTTGTAAGGTAGATTATTTTGATTTAAAATACTATCTGGCGGAAGAAGTAGGTGATCACAATATAAATTTAATTCTGCTATACCTAATAGTTGTTTTTTGACTAGATCATCACGTTCTATAGTTGCTGGCTCAAAATCTTGGTCAGCATAAATATTTTTAACATTGAGTGATTTTGCTAATCTAGGAATTATATTTGCTGGTTTACCATAAAAGACCATAATTTGCCCACCAACTGCCTTAAGCTCATCATTGATGCCAAATATTATATTTGCTAAAAAGGATAATCTACGATCCATTTTATTTGAAAATCTTGCTAAAATATCAGAATCAAATATAAAAATCGGTATTATTTTGTCAGATTGACTAAGTGCCTTAGATAGAGGTATATTATCTTGCAATCTTAGATTACGCCTCATCCATACTAGAGATACTTTATTCATTATTTTCCTTATTATTGAAAAGTTCCCTTGCCTTAGCAAGTCTGATAAATCGTGAAAAAGCAAAGAGCATAGAATCAACAAAACCATCAAAACCAAATACAAAATATCGTCTAATAACAAATGTTTTGAAAAAATATGAAAAGATTTCTGTAAAAATTCTTATTTTAGATGGATTTCTACCCAACGAAAGTAAATCTTTCGCCTGCTCGGAGGAGTAAAAATTTGCCTTAGTCACTAATTGTTCAATTGAAATCCCAGATCTATGATAAATTATGCCGTTAAGATTATAAATCTTACCTTCTGAATTAATAGTTGGATTGAATAGCACTGAATCTTGTGTAGTAGTGTTGATATTATTCGCAAAACTACCATACTGACGATTATACAACCTGATACATTCATTATACGGAGCAAAATGACGTGCTTTTACATCGTTCCGGTGCAGTATAACAATTTTAGTTTTATAAGCTAGGTACTTATCTTGGTGATTAGAAGAAAATATGAACTCTATTTCATCTTGTAATTCTTGTGATAATTCCTCATCAGCATCAATATTTAATATCCAATCATTTTTACACAAATTTTCTCCAAAAGTTTTTTGCTTAACGTACCCTCCCCATTCGTTGAAAATTACCTTAGCCCCCAGATTTCTAGCAATCACCACCGTGTCATCAGTGCTACCACTATCTACCACAATAATTTCTTCAACGATTTTCTTGAGGCTATTGATGGCTTTTGCCACCCTCATTGCTTCATTTTTGGTAATGATAAAAGCTGATATTTTAGACATAAAATAAAAATTTTAGATTTATAAACTTACAATTTATCATAGTAATTAAATGGGGATTAATTATCTATCATTTAATTATATTATACACATTACGCCATAGGAACTAAGAAGCAAGGACAAATTATTTAAGCTGTAAATATTTTTTAAACTGAGCGTCAAAGTCTCCGTTACGCATTGATATCTCATATTTAACGATATTGTCATATTCTAGATTTTTCCTTAAATAACCCGCTAACTCTTCATCAAATAAACATTCTGCTGGAAATAGCCAAAAAGTTTCAAGATATTTAGTATATTCATCTACTACTCTGAGTCTATGCGATTCTGTCGTTCCATAAGATTTCGTTGCAACGCTCACGTGATCACATTCTTTGGTTATAAACTTACGTAGATCACAATAAAAATCATACCTGATCTTAAATAAATCATCTTTTCTTTTTTCTTGGCTAAGAATATATTGACTCTTGCTAAGAAAATATTGCATCACCACCGCACCAGCTGTTACTATAGTTAAAACAGCTATAATTATAGAGAATATTAATTCAGTCCTATTGGAAAATATTAAAATAAATATTCATAATAATCGCATAAATATTACTTTGATTCAGCATAATAACCATCTGAAATATTATAATCTATTCAAAGATTTAATCAGTTCCCCATAATATTTTCTTCGGTAACCAGCCAGTATAATTATTGCAACATACTTGGCAATAATTTTTTTCGCATTTATTCAATAAGCAACGAACATCCTTACTTATTTTTGCAATGATTTTGCTTTTACTATTAGGCTGTTTAGTCAAAGGCACGATCTCTTCACTTATCACAATTACCGATTTTTTACCAGATAATACGCTTGAGTGAACCCAGCCACCTTCGCCTTTTATGTCACGAATTTGTCTCCATTGTTCATATTCCTCAATGATTTCCACAGGCTCCCCCTTTTTAATAAACACCCATTCTATAGATGATTTTATCGTGGGACCTACCCTTGCATTTACTTCATTAGACTTAATAGAGGCAAATCTAGGAAGAGGCAATTTTCGCTCTTCAGCTCTCGTTGCTATAGGCAGAATACATAAGAATATACAAATAAAAAGAACAATTCTAATATATTGTATTTGCTCTATCATCATTCAAATATGTTGTTACAAGGTTTATATTAGTACTTCTCCGCATCATTTTCTTCTAGTGCATTTATTGCATCATCTCGTTTAGCTATCACATAATTTCCAGACCTAAATTGATCTTTGATGCGATTAACTTCATATTCACTAATGCCAATAGATTTTAAAATTGTTCCACCGAGTTGTAGCCCAGTTTCATAGTTTTCTGGTATAATTTTTGTCGCCCCAGCATCGTAAAATTCTCGTGCATTTTGTAAAGTTTTTAGTCTTACGATAATATCTAAAAGCGGAAAGTTACTTGAAATATTCTTCAGAGATTTTTTGATAGTAACCTGATTATTCATCGTCAATACTAACGTTAAAACCCTTTCTGCACCAACAGCATTTAATGTATCAATTTGTGATACATCGCCTCTAAAAACTGGGAATCCGTTAGATATTTCTTCTTTCACAATATCATCATTAACATCCAGTGCTATGTAATGTATCCCTTCTGCTTCCAATACTAATGCTACCATTTTACCTACGCTACCAAATCCTGCAATTATCACATGATTTGTTAAATCTCTTGCTCCCAACTCAATAATTTGCATAGGACTTTTACCAAGACCTTTATCAAGTTTTTCTGCAAGTTTCCTCCCTAAAGCAGCAAGAAGTGGAGTTAAAGCCATAGTACATGTTACTACCAACAAGAGAACATTAGCAGTACTTTCTGCGATAATACCATTATCTCTACCTAGCCCAAATAATATGAAAGCAAATTCTCCGCCTTGTGATAAAAGTAAACCAGCATTTAAAGCAACACCTTTGTTAAAGCCAAATAAAATACAAAATGCTGTAATAATTAGTGTTTTGACGACAATTAGAGCGATAGAACAAGTGACTATAACATCGATTTGTGAATATATTTCTTGCACATCAATATTCATCCCTATCGTCATGAAGAATAGTCCCAGTAATAAACTTTTAAATGGATATATACTTTCTTCTGCCTGCAATCGAAATTCCGTTTCTGCGACTAAAACGCCCGCAACAAAGGCACCTAAAGCAAGAGATAATCCTAAATGTTCCGTAGCCCAAGCCGCAGAAAGCACTACTAATAAAGTTAAAGAAATAGGCAATTCGTTAATATCACCATTTTCTGATGAAATTAACCCAAATAATGGTCGTAAAAATAATCTACCTGCTATAAATATCACTAATAACGCACCCACAGCTTTAACCAAGGCAATTCCTAGAGCTGCTACTACAGAGTTTTCACTATTGCCAGAGAGTAAGGGTACCATCACTAATAATGGTACGACGGCTAGATCTTGCAATATTAAAATTGCCAGCGATATACGACCTAGCTGAGTTGATTGGCTACGATTTTCTTCAATAACTTGCATAACAAGTGCTGTTGAGGATAAGGCAAAGCCACCTCCAATGATAATTGCAGCACTATTATTACCGCTAATTAGCGCAACAGCGGCAGCAATTATTGTTCCAGTCGTCAGTACTTGCAATGTTCCAAGACCAAATACGTACCGCCTCATTACTTTTAATCGTTCAAAAGACAGTTCTAAACCTATAGCAAAAAGCAAAAAAACTACTCCCAATTCTCCGAGTAACTTTGTTTGTTCATATGTTACAATCTTAAATCCATGATCCCCAATTACTGCTCCTGCAATTAAATATCCTAGAACGGGACTGAGATTAAGACGCTTAAGTATTGCTACAACAAATACAGCTGTTCCTATTAAAACTATTACATTTACAAGAATACGTTCTTCCATTTAAACCTTTGTTTATTTATAATTGATTCTTTATGCACCAATATCAACTTATTTACAGAATTAAAATTATTTTTAATGTTAATTTATAGTTACTATACATAGTTTAATTTATTATTTTTTTATCCACATTTCTTCTAACTTAAAATATTCTCTAGTTTCTGGATAAAAAATATTCACCAATATATTTCCAACATCAATCAATACCCATTCAGACTTACCAAGCCCTTCTATATTAGTATTAATATCAGTTTTATGTTTTAACTCTAAAGATAAATATTCAGCAATCGCTCCAACATTTTTTGTTGAACGTCCACTTGCAAAAATAATATATTCCGCTAACGTTGTTTTGTGTTTCACATCAATTACTGTTATATCCTCAGCTTTTTTTTCTTCTAAACATTGAACTATGAAATTTTTTAATAATTCAGTACTTTCTATCATAATTTCCCTTTTAGTTTTTTAAATTATAGACGATTAATATTTTTGATGTAACCTCTCCATATACCATTATATGGTTAGTTTGCTTTTTATCAATGATTGCTTTAAAATTCATAAAAAAATGATCAAAATTCAACCATTCAAAACTATATCCAACTATAAAAATGATAATTTTACACAGATTAGGCTATAATCTCATTTTAGTAATTGCACGTTATAACTTTTTACAGTATTTTACCTAAAAAGTATCTAAAAAATAATGGCAATATCTATTGAAAATCTTGAAGAAATTATACGCTATACCTTTCCCAATGCCCAAATAAAAATCCTAGATCTTATAGGCGATCAAGATCATTATTCGCTAGAAATACAGGATGACACCTTTGTCGGATTAAGTCTTATTAATCAACATAAATTGGTCAAAAATGCTTTATCAACTATATTGAATAATAATCAGCTACATGCTATTACGATCAAAACTACTATTCCTACCATCAATAAATAAGTAAGATAAATTGGGGATGATTCACTTTAGAGGAGAACTACAAAGATTTCTATAAGATATAAACTATTAGACTTTTAATATCTTTTACTATTACCTATAAATTAATTCTTAGTTTAATACTACCTTGTTGAGCAAGATATTTGTTAGCCATCGTGGCATTGTAAGCAATACCATATTCCATTCTATTATGTTTTGCAGTTAAGCTAGTTCCGACAGTGAAGAAAGTTTTAGTAGTTTTTGGTTGTACGTTTGGTAATGGAGTATCTATGCCATCTAGCGTAGCCTCCGTTAAGGGTGATTTGCCTTTAAAATTATAATTAACATAGCCATGTATTTCTGGCATTAATACTACTTCTCGAACGTCGAAGGTTTTTCCAGTTCTTAGACCTAAAATTCCCTCAAAATTATTATATGATCTTTTGTTAACTGTTAGATTTTGAAATCTTGTACCAGTTTCAGTATAAGCAGAATCGTTAAACGTTGAATATCTTAAACCAGCCACTGGGCTAAGCATCACGTCATTAGAACATTGATAATTGTAGCCTCCAAGTATTTGACCGCTATATGATTGCGATTTATATTTAGCAGATGCTATTTCCATACCACTGGAAGTTAAGCGATTTTCTGAATTCTTTACATTTGTGATACCATATGATGCAAGAGCTTCAGTAAACCAATTATTCATTGGGAAATTATATAAACCATATAAAGAAAATATATTGGAGTTTCCTTTATTTTTATCACCGATTTTAGTATCTTTATATGATACTTTGGTATTAACAGCACTATAAGCAACGCCCATTAGTAAATCATCGTTTATTAGTGCATCAAAACCAATTATTGCACCTGCTGATTTTGCATTATATCCACCAGTGTTAGATTGAGCTTTTTGATTAGCTTGACCGTAGAAAGGAGTACCCCATGCTCCATATATTTTTTTATCTTCTTCTCCTGATGGGACAGCAACTTGATTCTTAGGATTCACGATTCCCATCCTAGTGTCAAGGGACGCACTAATTTGGCTCATTAATGATGTTATTATTATATTTCCTGTATCACTATTAGCAGGTCTCAGGCGGTCAATCAATCTATCAACTGTTTCTACCGCCTGTTCTTTGCTTTCAAGACCTAAATCATTCTTTAATGTACCAGCAGAACTACTTGGATTAGTTACAGTCACGAGTTGATCAATGAATTGCTTCTCTTGAACGGTTCCATTGGCAAACTCATCTTTTAAAGTTTCTTTAGAAA
>Ga0214919_10002409_pt1 | contig 29460 bp, 29 predicted proteins | sample LL1503_MetaG_FD_177994 | JGI IMG/M metagenome (GOLD analysis project Ga0214919, IMG submission 177994) | Freshwater microbial communities from Lake Lanier, Atlanta, Georgia, United States - LL-1503 | ecosystem: Environmental > Aquatic > Freshwater > Lake | place: USA: Georgia | collected... | reverse complement strand
ATGTGTTGTGAAGATCTAAAATCCCAATAAGAGAATGGATAATCTGTTCTTGTTCTTTGGCATAGAGGGATTGCTTGGTGGGCATCTCTTTAGATAAAAAGGGTTCAAATGTTTAGATTATATAGAGGGATCGTATAGAGAAAGTGATTATTGGTCTCTGTCATTAATTTTTTTATCTTGTCGCCCTTGTGTGCTCCCGCATTATCGAACAAGAATAAATGGTTCTCCAGATGATGCTCTGTGATAATGGATCGGACAAACTCGACAAATCGATCGGCATTCATCGCACCCTCCTCATAGAGTTTCCAACCCATCATTCGTGAAGATGAAATTGCTCCAACAAAGGTGTGTTTCGTGAAGACCTTATTATTATTGGTCGTCTCAATACATTTATCACCCAAAGGACAACGGCTATAAGGACGGAACATGAACGGGGTCAGTGAGGTCTCGTCAATCGAAATAATCTTGTCTATTGGAAATCAACAGACAACAGAATAAAATGCCTTCAGATCGGCTTTTCTATTTGTAGGATTTTTATGTCTCATCTTAGGATAATGCCCGTGCCGTGTGCGTTTGCGGGTGAGGTTGTTATCACGGATGACACGTCGTAGATGATCGTCGGTAATAGAGAAATCATCGAATTTGTTCTTGAGATAAGAATGGAGTTCAGGAATAGAGACGGTCTGATGCAAAGAGAGATAGAGGAGGGCTTCGTCGACATGGGCTTGACGGATCTTGTAGGAACACGAAGGTCGATTTTGTCTTTCAAAAGAACCATAGGTAAGAAAATGCTGGACCCAGCGATAGAGAGTCATAAGATGACAATGAAAGATTTTACAGGTTTCACCGAGACGATGAGAAGTCAAAAGATAATGTTGAACGGCAAGAAGTTTCAAATCAGCAGATTTATGGGGCATATTTTAATTTTAGAAATTAAAATCCATTAACATTTTAAATGTCGGACGGTGTAAAGAGATTTTAGATGAAAGAAGAAGAAAAATGTCAACCAGACACTATAAAATTAAACAATTATTCTAATGGGTCATAACAAGAAACAAAGACCGAGGATTTGGGGAATGTTACCATGTTTTTATTTTTTTTTTTTGAAAAAAAAAAATGTGGTGTCGTTAAGCATGGTGATGTTCCTTCTGATGACATGGTTCACATAACACTTTGAGATTGAATTTGGAATTCTTGTGATATTTTCCGATATAGCCCTCTGAATCTGCCATGGATTGTTCTTGAATGTGGTGTGTGTGAAGAGTGGACGATCGCTCGCCGCATTCTTGGCATTGGTCCATCAACACTTTGGGATGGTACCGTGAACGACGATTCTTTACCAAAGGAAGTGGTTGGGACGCGGCTTTGCCTCCTTCTTCGAGTCGTGTCCGGTAGTCATAGGCCTGTTTCAAAAAGTCGGTTGGAAATCCCAGGTACTCGGCGATTTCAAGGCCATATACGGATCGACCGATACCGGGTCTCAGTATCCGATCAAAGAGGAGTTTCTTACCGACGGGATCGTAAGACATGCCGATATGTTTAACCGCCAGTCGTGGATCCTCCATTAGCTCCTTGAAACGCGCCAGCGTGTGGAGATGAGTCGTCAGAATAAAAGAGGATTGTGTATCAAGTAAATGCCGCAACGTGCTGGCCACGATTCCTGTCGCGCTGAACGTCTCAGTACCTGAGGTCAGTTCATCACATAAGATGAGAGAATGAGGATCAGACCGTTGAAGAATATGTCGCAGGTCATGCATCTCGGTCACAAACGTGGAGTGTCCTTTCCATATATTGTCACGCGATCCAATCTTGGTGAACAGCGAATGAAAGGGAGACCATTTCATCTGGTCGCAAGGAACATACATTCCCGTCTGAGCCATCATCACCGCCACCCCCAGGCTTTTCATCAGCGTGCTGTTATGCGCCACGATACCGTCCGGCATGAGAAACCGGTGATTGCCACTCAATCCGAATCCAAAAAACTCTCCGGTTCCATGAGGTATCAGACGAATGCGACAGCGATGAGTAGGATGACGGGACCATCGAATCTCGGTCTCCCGGAACGATACACGTCGACCATGATCGAGCAGCAGCCGATAGAAGCGTGTCCACGTGGAGTCTTTCCATCCGATAGGTCTCTTGTAGTGACAGTCATGGTCCTCGTCGGATGGTTTGAGATACTCTTCTAACCCGGAAATATCAAGAACGTTCATCGCCTGAAGAGCCTGATCTGCGGCATCCCCATCACACCTCCAATACTCCCATGGATCTTTTTTCTCCTTCTTCTTTTCTTGGTTCACCACGCGGGCCGGTGTATAGAAGTATTGGTATTTTGGATTGGAAAGGAAATCCGCGACACGGACCATGACCACGCGCCCACCACCATGATCCGTCAGACACAAGATGTGTTCTTCGTTCACAATCATCAGGGATTGGCCGGTGAGGTCTTCGACCACCTCCCACATTCGACCCTGACCCCGTGTCAAGGAACGAATCTCACGCCGTTCCCCATCATCTCCAATCAGGACATCCTCCCATCCAAGATCTTCCACCTTTTTTTGATGACCGCTCCACAATACCATCTTGGTTCCTTTCAAGAAGCATTTCCCGGCACTGTTTTGACCGTACAACAAGATTCCTTTCTGATTCTTGGTAAGGATGACGTCATTGGTGATATATTCCTGATGAGACTGCGCCCTCTCGACAATCAAGTGTCGAAGGCCTTTGCATTCCAGGAAATCATTATCGTCTTGAGAAGAGGGTCGGGTACTTGGCCGACTGAGACGGAACCGACGGGCATTATGAGCGTGACACAGAAGAAGGTCCAGCTGCGTCAGCCATTGGAGACCCTGATCCAATAAGGAATCAAAACGAGAGAGAAACGAACGTACTTCCAGGGTGAAAAGATCTCGACGGAGACGCGCAATCTTGTCCAAGAGAAGTCGACTTTTGTGATGGAATCCATCGAGTATTCGATGATGGACACGGATTCCCGCCGCCATGGTCCGGACACGGAGGTCTTTCCCCGTCGCCTCATCCTTATGCTGCGCCTCCCAATCTCGCCACGCCTTTTTGGAAAATTGGAAACATAATTCGTCCTCGGTAATTTGAAGACGGCCCAGCGCCTCTGGTCCAAATACCTTTACGATCCAGTCGTTTTTTTCCAGCTCATTCTTGGAGAATTCTTCTTCCTTTTCTCGCAAGCAAGGCGGGGTGATCCGCCAGACCCCGTCCTTCTCCCAGCTGCGCCAGGATGCCACCATGTGAGAATCCCAACTCTCCAGCGCGACTCGTTTCATCCTCGTCCATTCCTCTTGTCGCGCCGTAAACTCCCTCCACAACCGGGTTTCCTCGAATCCACTCATGAGGATGGTTTCCAGTCCCACTACATACGCCAATAAATGTCCCACACCTTGGACACTTCCTCGACCAAGGCGGAGTCGGCGGATCTGATACTCCATGTCTAGACCCAGCCATCTTCCGTGGTTCTTCCAATCCATGTTGAGTACCATCATTTCCTCGATATCCTGGTATTTTTGTTCCAGGGCCTCGGCATCCTTGAGTGGCTGGAAGAGGTTACGACGAAAAGCACGTCGGCCCATTGGAGTATGAGTGTTGTCCAATAAATGACACAGCGACTCGGAGGCTGAATCTCCAGCGCGTGACATCAGGTTCAGGTCGTACATACCTGATGGATGGATCTGCATGCGTGCTGAAGAATCTTCCCTGTGGGGAGGATCCAGACGGGCGACGGTCAGAGGATTGTGTTCGTACAAAAAGTCGAGCGCGCGTACCATGGCCGCGACCACGTCGGGATTTCGTTCCAGTCCCAATCGCTCTATCGTGGTGAGAGTGGTGTTTTCCTCCTTGGGTGGGTATACTTTACTCAACACTTTTTCCTGATACTCCAATTGCCCGTAACGTACTTCTTTCTTGACGAGGTGGACCAGACATGTTGTGGGCTGGGGAAGATTTCCCGTGGCATCTTGCCACAGAATTTCATTGGGACGGTACAGGTCAAGAGAACGGGATAAACAGGTTGCGGCTTCCTGTTCATGATCGGTCACCTGCTCCTCCCATGAAATCTTCCCCGTCGAAGTCTGAACATAAATCAAAACCACCGAGACCCCCGTTGGCTTTTCCTTTTGACAGGAAAACATCAATAACCCCCTCTCCTCCATGGACGTCAGCTCGTCCTCCTCTTCCATCATCACCGATGGACTATAGATTCCTCGTAATACCCGTCGGATCTGGTTCGTCTTTCCGTCCGTCTGCTGATCATAAACGGCCAGGGTATGCTGGTGAGAAACCATGTGGGCCACATACCGGTTCAGGCTGTGACAAGGAAAGCCGCACATGTTGGGATTCGTCATGGAAAGTGGTAGCTTCTTGTTCTTCATGGTCAGCTGGATGTTGCATATCTTGCTGAAATCTCTCGCCATGCCAACCACTCTTCCGTCTTGAGTCTCAAAAGCATACACCTCGTAAAACTTGCCAATCTCCATCAACACACACACCTTCCCATACTTTTCATCCAACTCTCTCTGAAATCCAAGGTACAACTCCAGCATCGGCGTCGTCGTCGCGGTCGCAGCAATAAGGTCTGTTTCATCATCATTCATACTATCTTGAAAAATTCAAACTGGTCTTTCTTGTTAAATGGAGCTCAACTTCTTAGATATGTATATATTTTTCATGAAAAATATAGTACTATTGTTTGTTATTAAGAACTGAAGGATCCAGGATAGGCGACATAAAGGGGGGAGTACCCGGCTCCGTTAGTGCCGGTGGTCATAAACAATTGATTGGCCCCGGTACCACCACAGAACTCGTTGGAACCATCAGGACAAGTGGTGTAACAAGAATCCGTGGATCCATATTGAGTCGCGGCAGAAAGAGAATTGGAGGCAGTACATTGAGGTATGCCGTTCGAAGTCTGAACACCAAAGATGGTGTAATTAGCTTTTGCTGCTTGACTATAGCACTGTTGAATAATATTGGAATATTTAAAGGTGGAACCAGGTGAGGGTGTGATAGTGGACAGTGGTGAAAATGTACCCGTCAACGCAGCTCCCGAGGTACCAGTACTAATAAAACAATTGGAAAATCCAATCGCCTTTGGAAGTGTACCCGTCGCACCCGTCGCACCCGTCGCACCTGTTTTACCCGTAGCACCCGTAGCACCCGTATCACCAGTAGCACCTTTAGGACCAGTAGCACCTGTAGCACCAGCAGTACCTGTAGCACCAGTAGCACCTGTAGCACCTGTAGCACCAGTAGCACCAGTAGCACCGGTTGCACCCTTAGCACCAGCAGCACCCGTATCACCAGTAGCACCTGTTCTTCCTGTCGCACCAGTATCACCAGTAGCACCCTTAGCACCTGTAGCACCTGTAGCACCTGTAGCACCTGTAGCACCTGTAGCACCTGTAGCACCCGTAGCACCTTTAGCACCAGCAGAACCAGCAGGACCCGTATCACCAGTAGCACCAGTAGCACCCTTAGCACCAGTAGCACCAGTAGCACCCTTAGCACCAGTAGCACCCGTATCACCAGTAGCACCAGTAGCACCTGTTTTTCCTATCGCACCAGTATCACCAGTCGCACCTGTTCTTCCTATCGCACCAGCAGCACCCGTATCACCAGTAGCACCTGTTTTTCCTATCGCACCAGTGGCACCAGTCGCACCAGTCGCACCAGTGGCACCAGTGGCACCAGTGGCACCAATCGCACCAGTCGCACCAGTCGCACCAGTCGCACCAGTCGCACCTACCGCTCCTGTAGCCCCTGTTAGTCCGATAGAACCGGGGGGGCCTATCGGACCTACTGGTCCTATAGACCCAGGATAGCCCATAAGTCCAGTTATACCCTGAATTCCTTGAGGTCCAATTGGACCCACTGGACCCACTGGACCCACTGGACCCACTGGACCCACTGGACCCACTGGACCTATGGAACCAGGATATCCTTGTCGACCAGGGGGTCCTGCGGGTCCAATGGATCCTGGTACACCCGGATACCCAAAACTACCCGGTGCTCCCGGTGCGCCCGGTGCTCCCGGTGCTCCCGGTGCGCCGGTAGGTTCTGGTGTAGACGGTCCTCCTCCCATTGAACTCAATTTGCTTCTTTTTTTTTTTTAATCATTATAAATTTACTTTTTTTTTATTTTATTCATCTACTTACCTTACTCTTAGTCAGTATCGAAACAGGAAGAAGCCAATTAGAAAAAAAATATGAACTTATTTTATTTCTTCATTTTCCATGTTTGAAATATTGTAAGATGCTTCAATCGTTCAGGTGGTGGAATGGCTTCTATGCCAAGACAAAGTACGAACCTATCTTCAGAAAGAGACCGCACTCATACCATTCATCACGATGATCGCCGTGCGTGTGTATCCGATGAATTTTCAGATTCTGTAGAAGCTGGATGGCACCCAGCAAACTTAACCCGCGCATCGCACCACCCGATAGCACCATGGTATCGTATCGTTTTTCTTGTCTTACATCATCATGGATTCATTAATAGAGCGGCGCATTTCTGCATATAACGGATGGAAGGATTGAATGGTACCAGAGCGCACGGGTTTGGAAAAAATTTCTTTGTTTTATTTGGTTCCTTTGCAGATAATTAAACCATTGAAGATCATTTAGAGTTCCTTCTGTCATGTCAAAGAAAGGATAGTATTTATCGAGGAGCCAATGAAGAAAGGTGTAGATTTCATCTCTGTTTCGATTTACATCAAACTTAAAATTAAATCGGAGGTTTTGATCGGGTTGTATACCATCCTCGAATGGTTCGTATCCATTTCATCAAACATCAAAGAGGGTTTTGTCTTGTATCCAAAAGCTGATACCACCTTTAATGTTACAAAGAAATATCTTACACCGCAAGTAAAGTAAAGCTTGACTTCATCATTACGATTTCGATGAGTCTTTGCTTGTAGACTAGGATCGAGATGCAGACAGATGGTAAAGAGGATAGCCTTTATTCATTCTTTCTTTGATAATTGTAGGTGCTTTTGTTCAAGAAAAGCGGGACGATTCGTCATGGCCAAATTCTTGATTCCAACCAATCACTGGGAAGTGGAGGTAGTTTTCGATGGCTTGTTTTCATCCTCTTTGATGACGGCGACGACATTTCCTTCTCTTACTCAGCATCTAAACAGGAAGAAGCCCTTTAGAAAACAGAAAGAATGAACCTATTTTATTTCTTCTTTTTTTTTCTTCTCACGGTCATCCAGGCGTTTGAACCCTACGCTCCCAATAACGATTGTCAGATGAAATATTGTAAGATGCTTCAATCGTCCAAGTTTCCCATCCTTGTAGTGGAAGGTCCGGCCGGTACCGGGAAGACGATGATGGCATGTCAGGAAGCCCTCCGTTTGTTGGAAGCGAATCAAATCGAAAAGATTGTTCTTACTCGACCGGTGATCGCCGCGGATGAGGGCATCGGATTTCTCAAAGGAGGTATGGAAGAAAAGATGGTGCCGTGGCTCCTTCCTGTTCTCGACAGCATGAAGGAGCTTCAATCCCAAGACAAGGTACGAACCTATCTTCAGAATGGTAAAATAGAGATTGCTCCTCTCGCCTTTATGCGTGGGCGCACCTTCAAATCCTCCTTTGTCATTGCCGAAGAAATGCAGAATGCCACTCCTAACCAGGTCCGTATGCTCCTCACTCGTCTCGGAGAGCGTTCTCGTATGGTTCTGACCGGCGATGTTACTCAGCATGATCTTCCCTCCCATCAAATCGGTGGTCTACCGGACCTGTTGGAACGTCTTTCTCACGTGGAGAATCCGTATGAAAAGGGAATTGGGATCGTGCGTTTTAAGAAACGGCATGTCCAGCGTCATCCGATCCTGGAAGTAATCCATGAATTATATCCGGAGGATTCATTATAGTTTTTTTTGTTGTTTTGTTTATATAGAAAACGATGCCTCTTCCTTTTGCTCCATCCTTTTTGGTAAAAAAAAATAAGTTAATCACCGCGTCTTCTTTTATGCGAAAAAAAATGGGCCACATGAATCCATTACCCTCGGATTTTAATCCCATCATGTACCATCTTCTTTATCAGGATGTTGCGACCCTTTCAACCAAAGAACTGGAGGAACATTATCAATGGGTAGGATCTCATGAAGGACGGGTCTACCAGTTTCCTTCCTCACCCGTTTCTATCCCTATCGAGACCTGTCCTGAACGCACCACTGTTGTTTGTCTTCATGTAGGAAACCTCGCCGTCTTTTATGAAATGTGGCAACGTTATACCGGCTTTTTCCTTCGTCCCGATCTTGACTGGTTTATTAGTGTTCACGATGCTCAGCTCGTACCCATCCTCCAACAATGCCTTCCTCACGCTATCCTCAACCTCGTGCCCAATAAAGGCCGAGATATTGGAGGGCTTCTTAAAAACCTCTCTCTTATCCGAGATCGAGGCCATGACTACTCTCTTTTTTACATTCTTCATACTAAATCCAATACCACCTGGCGCCATGGTCTTATGGACCCCCTCCTCCTCAGAAATCTACCCCCCCTCTCCGAAACTGAACCTCAGATCGAAGGCGCTCATGACTTTATCGGTCTCAATTTCAAAGACATCAATCGCCCCTTTACCATGGATATTCTTCTCCGAACCCCTTCTCTGCTTTCCTTTCCATGCAACCATCTGACCGATCGTTTTATTGGTAATTTACATTATGATCAGCTTTCTCGTCACTCCCTAGATATCAATAACAAGTTTATGGATTATTATCATTCCGTTTCAAAACAAGGTCGTCATGACCATTTTCTGGTCTCCAATCCTAACCTGATTACGCGCTTTGGACAGGGTTCGTATTTTATCATGGGCACCATCATGAGATGGAATGGTGCTTTTTTCAGGCGTGTCTTTCAGGATATGGATCTACACAGGGAGTGGGAACTCTTGGAAGAAGGAGATTTTCAAAACAATGTCCCACGACGAACGCATGCCTGGGAATATTTCTTGGGCATGGTCTGTCACGCCGTAGGAGGAAAAATTCTCCCTCCTAAGACGTTCCCTCCAAGGGATCCGCTCTTGCGACCCCAATCCTTGATTCACCTTCCCCTTTCCCGTAGCCGCATTGCCGTGTTCCTCCATTATCATCATCTAGAACATCCTCCTTTGCGTTCCTTTCTGGCCTCTCTGTCTATCCCCATTGACCTTTATTTCGGAGATGGTGTTCATGATCAACAAACTCGTCATGGCCTGTCGCTGGTTGAGCCTGGTATTGAGCATATTCGTAGTCTCACGATTCCTCCTCTGAATCTTTTCAAGTTTAATTTCTATCTCGGTCTGACGCTTCAGCGCTCCTACCAATGCCTCCTGGTCTTTTCCCATGAGACCGCCGAGGCCTCGTCGTCTCAGTCGCACCGTCTTTCGTTAGGATGTGTCATGGTCGTCACCTCACTATGGAAACATTCTTCCCTACCACATCCCCTCGTCTCTCTTTCCCCTTCACAAACCCTCGACTATCTTTCCAAACATTTTCTTGTTCCAAGTCCTACGAAGTAAAATAATATCTTCTATAAAATTTTTTTTTTTATAGAAGAAACTAAAGCATGCCGGTAAAAAAGTTGAGTCATTTGGCTCTAGAACATATCCAAAAACATTTTCCCCTCCAAGAGGTAAAGCAAGAAGGATATGCTCAAGGAATTCAAAATGCTCAAAAAGCCAAGAAACAGCATTCGCAGCACATCATCAACGATGCGGGAAGAAAATATATCCAACATATCAAAACAATGAATCCCGTGTATCGGAAAGCCGTTCGGGATCATTCCGTTTTTCACTCTTTACGTCGACCTTTTTCAACACAACTGACAAGAGAACCGAATAATCAAGCCAAGATGGAGTACGATATGGTGAACTATTTGAAAACCCATCCTTATTCCCATCGTGTTGGACTTCGAAAGATGGTTTCTTCCGCCTTTCCCAATATTTTGTATGTGACCTTCAAACGAGGTCCTCATCTTGTGCTGAATGAATATACACTACCCGAACAACGTAGGAGTCAAACCACCACGGAAGAAGATATGGAATGGGTATTCGATAAACCGGAAGAAGAGAGATGGAAGATTCTCAAGAGATCCGGTCCTCTTTTAGTCCATTATTTTTTGGATCCATTCTTCAAAAAACTTTTGAGTGACCATCAGGTTACCCATCGTTCTGATGCACCTCCCACTTCTCTCGAAATGATCGATCCAACGATACTCCAGTTTTTTTCTGATCACAAAACTTCCTTGAAAATATTTTTCACGTTTATAGCACCACGACAATTATATACAATCTTTTCGAATCAACAAAACAAGGTGTTCATCAACCACTACCGTTTACCCATGGATGTTTCTTCTAAAAAAGAAGCGATCCAATTTCTAAAACATTCTGACCAGACCTCGGATTATGTTGTCTCCACTCACCTCCTTCCCCTCCGGAAGAAAAAATAAAAGCAAACGATGGACTTATTTCAATATGAAATCGATCTTACGACATGTGGGACAGGAAATACCCCACCGTCGAAGGCATGAGGGGTGGTACCACGAGACACAGTGGCATCGGAAACGTAGATTGTCTTCTGAACTTACTTCGTTCATACAAATCAGACACTCGGTACCGGTCGGGATGCTTTCATTGCGGAACACGATCTGATCCTCCAGGTCTTGTTCTTTTTGCTTCCCAAACCATACATGACAGAGCACCTCCAGCATGGTCTGCTTGTTGCGGAAAACGACCCGTACACCGAGTTGTACCAAGGCTCGTCTCAAGTCTGTGATATACAAGGATTTGGCGAGGAGGTTTCGAAAGCCCATGAGGCGCCGGCGTTTCGCACTGGACAACCCCGATTGGGTATACAAAGGCCGCAAGATCTGTACCTCCGTGTCCCGCAAGAGGTAGTTGCGTGTATGATCACACTCTCCCACGAATACCGGTCTCCGTGTGAGAAAAGCGCCAATCAAAAAAATCAGTTCCTTCTTGGCCCGATAGCGACAAACCAGTCCGATCGCTCTTGTCTTTTCTAAACACTGCTCTCGTTTTAAAGAAATCACCAACTGGTTCACCCGCTGATGAAACACCCGCATGCCTCGTTCCATGGTCAAAATCTCCCAATCCATTATTGTTTACCTTTATTTTCTTTTCGTCCTTAAGAAAAAAAAATAAAATCAAGTAAAATAGTAGATCATGGAGTATCCAAAGAAAAAACAAAAGGAAGAGAAACAGATTTCCATGTACCTTTTGTCCTCTTCCCCCCAAACTTGTACCGAGTTATGGAACCGAACCCTTCAACCCCTCCTGACCTCGACTCCTCACTGTGAGTTATTGTCAATCAAACAAGAGGGAACACAGTGCCAATTTATTGTGCGCACCAGCAGAAACCATCCTCCCCCTTCACAGTAGACTTCCATCGATGATAGAGGTCTGGATCAAATAAAGAAGGAATCAGAAGGAGTGAAAAGTAATCGGACGAAAACTGTTCCGGAGTCGCCTCGGGAATTATCCGAAGGGAAGGTCCATTGAGGCATTCCAGACGGTGGTGATGTTCCTCTTGAATGCCCATGGCGATCCATTCATAATCCACAATGTTTTCATTCAAAAGAATGATGGTCCACAACGCCGTCAGTCTTCCTCCCTCTGTATCCATGGCCCCAATCCTGATTCCATGATACTTATCAATAGGCATTGATCGTATCCGATCTCGAAAAACCCGTCCTTCCTTTTCCATTGATGCATTGCCCGGAAGTAGTGAATAGAAGGAAGGCACCAGATCAGGCGCTTTTTGAATCATGACCAGTTCGTAGGGACGACCCTCCTGTCTTCCGTAATGTAGGAAATGCATCTTGGCCTCCATCTCCGTCTGTACGCCATTATGTCTCAAATCCTCATTCGCAAATACGTAATAGACCCAATCAAAATGTACCGGCAATCCCATCCCTCCTTTTTTCCTCCTTGAAGGGTTCAGTCTTTAAACGACAAAAAAAAGATCTCACGTGATTCTTTTCTTTAAATAACTTTTTTTTTTTTAACGTAATAGAAAGTATATGTTGATTCCGGAGCGATTTCGTATCGTTCGGGCCATGATGGAAGACATGGGGTTACGTGAGGAAGTCGAGGACGTTGAATCGTTCATGTTTCTTAACGTGGTCAATTTGAATCATGATCGTGAAATACATCGACTTTTTATGGAGAATATTATTAAAGAGGTAGGACGAGCTTGTTCTCGACGAAATGGTTTTTGGAAGATGGACAAGCCGGACACGGTCCAGCAACACTGGTTATTTCAAACTGGAAAAAAGCTAAAGATGGAGGCGGTGAATTGTTTTGTTTGTGGGAATTATACTCAGACTCGGTCCGGTACCGGTCGGGTATTTTGTCATTGTTGATGAGGTCAAAAAAAAAAAATCATTCCTATAGAAAAAAGAAGATGTCGCCTGCCTCTTCCTCTACTATGACCGTAGACAAACCCACCTCCACCACCTCCACCACCTCCACCACCTCCACCACCTCTATCGTTTCTCCCAACAACCGATTCCTTGATAACCACCACCCTAATTACGAGGAGTCCCTACTCAAGGCTCGTCGACAGCTTAGAGCACAGCAATGGCAGCGTTTTTCTCAATATTCCTGTTCTTTGACGAAAACATCAGGAATGGAATGGGGTCGATCGGTATAGAAAAAGAAAAAAGAAAAAAAAATGATAATCCTGGCCAAGTAAGAATACGAGTAGAGAATAATATGAATATCGAGCTTCATGATCCAGAGAATCTATTGTCCAAGAATGGAAAAAAAAAACTTCGCGCAGCCATCCGAGAACGCTGGTCTTCCGAAGACCCTGATGGTCTTCTCGATCATATCGAAGCGTTGTTACAGGATATTTATTATGAGGGAACCATACGCTATGATATGATGCGGTATGATTGGTGTTCTCCCTCGAATTGTCTTCAAGTCTACCTGGAACGCCAGCCTGATCCCAATTCGAAGAAGCACCTTTTGCGACAAAAACTACACAAGGCCATCCTCGATCGAAAGCAAGGACGACGCAGTCAACCCGATCCTCAATGGGAAATGTATGAACGCCTACGCAAACAAATCCGCGCCCAGAATGGAAGTCAGGCCGCCGAGGTTATCCCCGATCCTCATAAAGTCATGGCCGACTTGGATATGTTCCGTCAACTCCTCCCTTCTCTTCCCCCTCAATCCGCATTTCGCACCTACCTCCAACTCTTTTTTTAACCTCTCTTTTTTTTTTGTTAGTTTCCTTTTGTCACTAACAAAAAGCTCAGAGTGAGGTTTGAACTCACGACCTTTCGCTTACGAAGCGAACGCTCTACCACTAAGCTATCTGAGCCGCTGCTCGAAGTGAGAATTGAACTCACGACCTTTCGCTTACAAGGCGAACGCTCTGCCACTAAGCTATACGAGCCCTTCCCCTACTTTTATTACAACAGCGGTTGTTCTTAGATTGTGAGCGCGTCTTTTTTTTTTTGGGGTTATCAGAATCGATGGTTGTCGATACCGAGAAAATTAAAAAAAGTTGGAAATAGTAAGTAAGTGATTCAAGTAAATGAAGATTTTGTCCCCGTTATCGTTTCGGTATTCAACGAGGAATGTGAATGGTTTTTACAACCAGGTTCAGTCCTTATTAGGGGCTATTATTATTGCCAAGAAATTAGAACGAAGTTTGGTGGTAAGGGGTGGGTTTCATGTCGATTACCGGGGTCCGATCATGGTTCCCCTTCACAAAATATTCAACATGTCGACCCTTTCGATTGGTGTTCAGGGACATTCAGGGGGATTTACGCTTTCCAAATATGCCGACTGTTTTCTTCCGTCGAATCCTGTGTTTGACACGCTCTTGGCTCGATTACGAGATGCGGAAAACAATGTGGACCATCTTGAAATTGATTGCTGCTTCTATCTTTGTGACATGTCTGATCCTCACTATCACCGGCTGTGTTCAGAGCAGATTCGTTTTCATCCATTTTATTATTCTCTCATCAATCGTTTTTTCCACCGAGATGGTCGGTATCAAGTTGTTCATTATCGAATGGAACGTGATTTCTCCACTCATTTTCATAATCGACATGGATTTTCCTCGATCGAAGAGTGTGAAGAATTTCTGTACGAACAATATCTCCAAGCCATACGAATCCATCTCGATCCCACTCTTCCGACTCTGATTGTCTCGGGCTATTACAAAGAAGAATTCCTTGATCCACGGTCTCAAACCTTCCCCTATCCTCTCCTTCACCAATGGCCACTCTTGCGCCAATTCCTTCTTACTCCTCGTGAGAATGCCTGTCTCTGTAATCATCTTCATCAACACTTTCATGAACCCATGCGCGAAATTTTCGCCCTTCTCGATTTCCTATTATGTACGGATCCACGCGTCGCTTTTTTTATCGGCGTTCGTCAATCTAGTTTTTCTCAGGGCGTCGTGACCTTCTCCCCCTCCGTCCCCCACCATCTAATTTCCCTGGTCCGTGACTAAGTTGCTTCCACAACGTCTTTTTTTTTTTTAATACAAAAAGTCAGTAGACCCTGTGAAACCGGGCGACAGGTATACAACGAAAGGCGGGATGGGATGGCTTGTCGTTTTCAATGGTGGGAGAACCAAGGGTACGAAGGGGAGGTTTGTTCCAATCCACCAGGAATTTTTCGATATAGCGGATATGGTCGACACCCGCAAGGACAATCGTGGTTTCATGGCTCATGGAGGCCAATATATGTCCGATGATATACATGTCCACAATCCTCGTATTGAGTTGTAAAAAATGGGCCTTCATGCTCTGAAATTTCCGGCTGGTAATGATCACAATATTACTGATAGGGTTATTTGGATCAAGCTTGGAGATCATGGCTTCATATTGTTTGATTTCTTGAGGAGTGGGTAGTAGCTCGGAAAAGAGATCCTTGAAATGATTATAAATAATGTTTTCTCTGTAATGACTGTCCTCCAAGATTTTGTCGAGTTTCAATGTCTTCCATAGCTTGGGAAAGGTAATGGTAATTCCTTGAACGATCTTGAGGAAACGATCGCGTTGGGTCGTTGTCCACCCTGGAAGCCACATCGTATTTTCAAAGGAAGTACAGAACGCATACGCTTTTTCGATCCGAGTGATGTCACGATTCAATCCTTTGACCCGCACGTCCATCGGAGAACAATAAAGGTTCGGATAGGGACAAGAGCGACGAGACCGGAAACACTCCGAAAAGTAATCATACACCTTTTGAATCAATCCTTCACGACGATGACGTTGTAGCGGAAAATTATAAGTAGGCTTGGGCGTTTCTAACAAAAGATTGAAGTCCCTCTCAGGATTCTCTCGGAGCACCTTGTCCAGAAACGCCGCCAAGGAAACCGTTGGACCAGGACAAGGTTGACTCCTCTCTCCATGAATATCTCCTAATAATAAAATCCAACTCCCTGACCTCAATTGAACGTCTTGGTACGTACACGGCCCATCAATCCATTCCTTGATGGGGGAAGAGGACATTTTTGTATATTTTGAAATACAAAAAAAAAATTATTCTCAATCCACTTTTTTTTTTTTTGAAAGGAGGCTGTGTGTATTCTCGTGTTCTCGTCAGTACCGTTTCATCGACGGTGGAGTAGCTTACACAGGAATTGAGTCTGACGGTGTAAAAAGGAATCAGATCGTGGATGCATTGGATGCAGTCATGGATTCTGGTTCGGGAGGGAGACCGAGGAATTTACGGACTTCGTCGGGTTGTTTACCGCGGATGAGACAGGCGATACGGGCACAGGCAAGATCATGGAGAGGAGGAATGTCCATGTAATTGATGGCCAGAGTCAGTTCGTACAAGCTCGCTTCATCCGAGGTACTTTGAATGAATCGATCATACCAAGGATCGACCATGTCGCTTAATTGACTACTTAGGAGAGGACGGGGAAGGGATTTCATACCGTTTTTCTTGTAATAATGACAGAATTCAAGAATGCGACGTAGCTCGTGTTCCTTGACATTTGGTAGTGGCATGGTCGTTACCGTCTCATCCTCCTCGTCACATTCCAGTGTGGTTTTCACCAGGTTGGAGATCATGACCTCTTCACGATCCCATTCCACCATTTTTTCATCCTTGGTCAAAAATCGGACAATCATCTCTTTTTCTTTCTCTTCTTCAGACTACATAGACTCTTTCATTTTTTTTTTCTTAAACCAAAAAAAAAAAATGAAAGCATGGACTTGTCAAGTTTTGATACAAGCAAGCAACGAACAAGAATGGAGGAAGGGGAGGTGATGTTTGAGGACGACAAGGTGCTCGTGCTCGGATACTATTCATGGGGTGGATTTCTGGGTGATTTTCGAGATTCGTGGGAACAATCCCTACCTCTTCCCAACGTGGGTCGCCTTGTATTCTGTGGCGTCCTTGTCGATGATTATGATAGCAAAGTGGAGATTTCGTTACACATTGAGGAGGAAAACAACAAGGCGTTTGTGAGCATGTCACTGGTCGAGGAGTATGGGAACGATATGCTATATGTGACCAAGGATTTTTACAACTCTGAGTTAGAGGACTACCAACCGGCATTTCCGGAACTCATACTTCCCTGTTTCTTTGATCAGGAATTGGATTCGTTTGATTGTGCTCTTTTTACGGTTCACGATGACGCGTGGAATTCCTTCCAAGGAAAACAACCGTTTACTCTGAACGAGTCCTGGTTCCTTTGTCCAGCACAAGAAGACATGGAGTTCTTAGAAAAAGATTTGGAATCAATATCCACCGAGCCGGAACAAGAAATCGAGTCCGCAAAAAAGTCCTAAAAAAAAAAAAAAGAAGAGACTAGATAAATGAAGTTGCCGGACGTGATGGTCAAGGAAATCATGACATTGGCGACCGATGACGAATTAGTGTCCAATTGGTTGCTCACATCCAAGCTTATCAAGCCACTATTCGACCTCCTCCCCAATCTGGATCAGCTTCTTCTGACCCGTATTCAAGGTTTCCTGCCTCGACTACGAGAAAAGGCGTACCGAGAACGTGGTCTGTTAGTAATGAGCATCTCGTTTCTTGTCGATAATTACCATCATAACCTACTTCTTAAAAACAAGAAGAAAGTAACTGTGGATAATTTTATCAGACTGTATTCATTTATTCGAGATGTGGAACGGATCGTGCCAAGCGATCCACGTCGGCGATCCGTAATCGTCTCCAAGTTAAAACCAATCTCCGTGGATGAAACGCGATGGGATACCGGACGGACCGTGAACGAAATCCGTCAAAGGTACCGACTGCCTCTCCCTACTGACATAAAAACCCGAGTGTAATCACATCAGCTCAGTTACATTTTTATATTGTTTATAAAAATGAATCAATGTCTTGTTTCTTGTACTACGCGTTTACTTGATCTTGGAATGAGTGGCCCACATCATGCATCCCATCTCCAACTCTTCCAACGGCTGGAGTGCGCCGTTGGCATCAAGGAATCCAATTCTATGCATGGTCCTTTTGATAATTTCTGTGCGACACCCCGCACAGCAGTCTTCGAATTGAAAAAGTTGGGTCTTGTGATGGTCACACACGGCACACTCGTTCGGGTCCGGCAACGAGTGTTTGTTCTTATCCCATAGAAAAGCAGACATGGCGAATCCACGTTCGATGGGACAAGTTTGACCTGCATATTGAATGTACTGGAGAGAGTCCTGAAAACAGTGGGAACACTGTTCGCCTAGGCACCGTTCTTCTTGACATGGAGAAGGAGAACCATGTTGATCCAGCAGTCGACAATAGACGCGTTCGACGTCTTTTGTACCGGATCGAAAATTCATCTCTTCACAAAGGAGTCGACCCAGTACCGGATGGGAAACGACTTCACCTGGACAGTACATCGCTATCGCCGATGACGATTCCAGGGCACACTGTTCCACCGGCACCGAATAGACCATGGGCGTTCCCAACACATGGACAGGGATTCGTAGCAGTTCCATATCTCTTCTTGTTGTTGGTGAAACGAAAAGGACAGGATGACAAATCATTTTCTTACTTTCGTACGTGCGTAACGACCGACCTAAAAAAAAAACACTCGGTCCAAAACTGATAAATCTTACGTCAAAGAATCTAGATAATAGACTTAAGAAGATGATGAAATTGACTAATTTTTTTACGGTTTAATCCCTATAACAGAGAAAACATTGGATCCATGACTTCGATGAGGACAACAACGGCGGTGACGACGGTGGTGGCGCCCCCGCCGGCGGTCGAGTGTGGGGTGTGTGTGGAAAAGTTCAACCGAACTACACACAAGCGAGTCAGCTGCCTCTACTGTGGTTATGAGGCGTGTCACAAGTGTGTAGAGGCTTTTCTGATTGGCAATACCGTGGTGCCCAAGTGTATGGGCTGTAAGACCGAGTGGAACATGGAGTTTCTCCGTACCAGTCTTCCCAAGTCCTTTATGGACAAAGAATATCGGGAGCACCAGAAGGATGCGATTCTTGCGGAGGCCGAGGCGACGGTAGGGGATCTTCAGCATCTTGCGCGATTCCAGGTCGAGAAGGAGGCCATGATGGAACGGGTGGAGCAGCTGCGTCAAGAGTTTATTCGAGCGCGAAACAATTACGAGTCGGTGAGACATCAGCTTTACCATATGCGGTACCGGGAGGAGGAGGCAGCAGTACAGGAGAAGGCGGCCGGAGGAATCTCGTTTCATATGGCTTGCCCTCGCAACGAATGTCGTGGCCTGTTGTCTTCGGCCTACAAGTGTGGGATGTGCTCCATGTACTTTTGCGCGCAGTGCCACGGAAACAAGGGAGAGGATCGGAATGCCGAGCACACCTGTAACGCGGATGACGTGGAGACGGTCAAGCTCTTGCGTGACAACACTCACCAATGCCCCAAGTGTCACATTGGCATCAGCAAAGTCTCGGGATGTGACCAAATGTGGTGTGTCAACTGCCATACCTGCTTCTCGTGGCGCACCGGTAATATCCTGAACGGTGTGGTTCACAATCCTCATTTCTACGAGTTTCAGCGACGCAATGGAGGGGGACAAGCTCCTCGGGTGCCGGGTGATGTGCCCTGTGGAGGCATCCCCTATCTTCAAGAGATGCGGGCGGTATCACGACAGCACAACGTCGTTCACTCCCAACTCTTCTCGGCCCATCGGCTCTGTAATCACCTCACCCAGGTGACCATGCCACGCGTCTACACCCTGTTTCATCATCGCAACCAAAAAAATCGATTGGTCGGCATCAAGTTTCTCCGAGGACTGGTCACGAAAGAAGGATGGCGGGATATGCTCTACAAGATTTCCCGCCAGGACGAAAAGTACCGCCGATGGTACCAGGTACTCGAGACTCTGACCATCAACATCGCCGAACTCCTTCGCCAATTTGTGTCCCAACCTGCCACCGACGTTCAAGTGGTGGAAGGCATCAAACAACTGCTCCTCTACGCCAATGAAGAGAGCGCACGAATGCGCAAGCAGTTTGATATGACCCTTCCGGTCCTTTCCCTGGAAATGGACACCACACGCCTGTAAAAAAAAAAAGAACGCAAATAGTTTTTTATCTGCTTGATAACAAAAAGAAAGAAATGGATCAAATCTTTGCATTGGACTTTGATGGAACCTTTAGTGATCGACGCTATCATCTTTCTTATTCCTCTGCCGAAAAAATTGCTCAGCTTTTACTCCCCCTTCAAGACCAAATTTTCATCATCTCCTTTGCCAGTGTACTTCACATCTTTAACACGATTCAAAAATCACAATCCCTACAGCTTTTGAAGTTGTTTAAGAAACTTCAGAGTATGAATCGATTGTATACGATGGAGACTTTTATTCCTGGACCTCGTGTCAAGATTATTCCGAAACTACATGAAAACGGACAGCAGAGACAGGCGTGGATTCGGAAGCTTCTGATGGAGCAACGTATTGATTTTGATCGATTAGAGGAAGAGGACCTTTTTCCGTATCTCATGGCGTATAAGAAGTGTCGTATTTTGAAAAATCTTTCGGATCAGTACCACATTGCTCCGAACAGGATCTATTTTTTCGAGGATAATCCCTATAACTATGGCCTGGCCAAGTCACAGGGTTATCATGCCGTTTTGGTCGACAACTCGACAAAAATGACGTTTCTTCACCAGCTGAAAAAATTATTATCGACTCTTTCGAATAATACAACTTACGTCTCTTCTTCTCCTCATTTTCATGTTCAAAATAAAAACAGACAATGGACACCGTCGTTATTGGAAAAGAAACCGGTCGGCCACTCTCCAAGTCCTCGAATCGGTCGAAGTCTTCCTCTTGGTTTATTGGTATCGCCGGTGAAATCGCCTCGTTGATTCGTCCTCCCGCCATCTGGATGAACGATGTCCTTGAATGGACCTGTTATTGTCGCATCGGCCCCGACAAGCAGTATGTGACCATCATCAATCATCAAAACCCCGGCGTCTTTCATGTAGAGTACCTGCTTGTGGATTTTCGTTCCTTGGTATCGACCTACTCCTTGGGAGAGCGATTCGAGCACGACCCTCAAACGCCGGAGAATAAAGGGAGCTGCTTGCCTTCCACATAATCGGCCATGGTCTTATCCGGATCCTGACAAGTACAGCCAGCGTAGGATTGATTCCAGATCTCAGGAGGGATCTTATTTTTATAGCAATTCGCCTGTTGAACATCGGCGGCGGAGTTATTGTATTGAGCACCGCGACATGTACAGAAATGTTCGACGGTCGCACGAGAGGGGAGTGGATCACGAATTCGTACCACACTTTGCTGCTGATCCTTGGTCATAATCGTGAGGAACAACATGATGAAAAGGAACACGATCCCATCACCAATGTAGAGGAACTCGAAGAGATGTTGCATTTTTTTATTCTCACTACGCTTTTTTTTTTTCTTAAAGAAAAAAAAACTCAAAGAAATGAATGGATAAACTACATGAATTTTATCAACAATTTAAGGTTCCCACGGAGGAAGGGGAGATACAAGTGATCCCCTTGATTTGTTATAACCGACAAGAGACGATCTTGACCCGCTCGCTTTCCTTGACTCGATGGAAAGGAGGATTACAGGGACTGGTGACATACCGGGTGTACCGTGGTTATTTTGATCATGAAAGAATGCTTACATTACCATTGACAACCGACATTAAAGAGATGATGGAATCCTTTTTCAGCGTCTTGTGGACTCATGTATGTTGTCACGAATGTCTGGAACTCATTCCTAACAACACGGAGCATGGGATGTGTAGAGACTGTCTTCCCATGTACTTCTTTTGGGTATGGGGAATCAAGGAAAACCTCGTACCCTCTCCACCTACCTGTTCCATCTGTATGGAATCCGTTTCTTACTCTAAACTTCAATGTGGTCACTATTTCCATAAGACATGCATCCTCCGACTAAACCCCGATCTGTGGTTCGATCCCGAACACTACTCGGAAACTCATCTGCGATGTCCTCTGTGCCGGGCTCCTTTCACCCATCAAGACCACATGACGTTTTTTTTGGCTCCCCAATGAACCCTCTCTATTTTATTGAAGTAAAATCTCTTTTATTTCATCCTCATGATCTTGAAGAATGCGTATGAACCGGTAATAATCGTCACGCATGGTCTCTTCTCTCATTCCGCTCATGATGAATTTTCCGCTATGAAACACCAGAAACGTGTTGAACTTTTTCTTGAGAGGAGTAGTGGACAAGGTCTCTGAAGCCGTCAATTCTTTCAGAGACTGCTGATATTGTCGAAGCGTGTCATCCTGACCGGGGGTCCATTCCAAAACAGGGATCTTGAGCGCTTTCCAATCCATTGTCACCGGGAGTTTGATGTTCACTCCCGTATACCCAAAACTGGTTTCCAACAGTGAATGATAGAGAGTATTGGTATTCACCACCCTATCCAAGGCCTGTCGGTTCAGACAGTAGCCCATGGAGCAGTCGACATTGGTCATCACCGTTTCAAAATGAACACGGAAAAGAGGAGGATGAGTCATGATATACCCCGTCGGTACCGACTCGCGCAACGTCTCCAAAAACGAAAAGACACACGCCTTGGCATGAATCATGTTTTTACATCCCGTGAGCTGGAATTTTCCATTCTTGCTCACCTTGAAATTAATCTTCTTCAAGAGCCCAATGGTCATAATCACGTTCAATGCGTTTCGAAAACTCTTCTTTCCCGCCCCCTCCAGGTGTGTCACCACCGGCTGCTCCTGTGTCCGGATCTCGTTCTTGAAATACATCGTCTCAATCCTCGTCTTGGTCGGACTGGACAAAAACACACCCGGAATCTCCCTCTCGTTCATCGGATACTCCCGGAAAATCGTTCCAATGTCCAACTCCATTCTCGCCGACGCAATGATGGTCCTCGTTGAGACCTTTAAATCATCAAACTCTGTCATCTCCTTCTTTCTTTAGAGGTGTCGTTTTCTTAAATACCCCCTCTTAAGGAAAAGTCAATTTCATACGATTCATTCCATCTACTTTAGATTTAAGAACGTGTCTTGATGGGGAAGAAAGAAAAAATGGACGAGGAGATCTTATGGGTGATTCCTGGTTTTGGTGAACCGAATTATCGAGACAAGGAATTATGTTTACTAGGCAATATTTTATTGTTAAAAGAAGAAGGATATCGGATACGTGGGCTGCTTTGTTTGTATTCGGTGGAGAAAGAAAAGGAGTTGGAGGCACGACTCAAGCCTTTTCTGGATGAGAGGTTTAGCATGACCATCCATGCCCAGCGCGGATTTCTTGGACGGTTCTTGTACCAGCATGTCAAACCTGAATGGACGACTTCCTTCTCCCTCGTCTTGTTGAGTCTGGATGACGTCCAATTCGAGCCCGGATTCTCGATAGGGAAGATGAGACAGTTGATGGAGAAGCACGCGCTGGATGTGATTAGCCCGGCCATTTCGAAAAAATCCGAGTGGTGCCATCCCTTTATGCACCCCACCAAACACAAAGCCCTCCGTCACACCAATTTTGCCGAGTTTTTTTGCTACCTCTTGAAACCCTCCGGCTACACCAAATATCATCACTTCTTTAACGAGAATACACAGTTCATGTGGGGCATTGATTTGTGTATGCACCCGTACGGGATGAAGATGGCGATTTTGGAGACGATGACAGTGATTCATTTGTTTTCCGCCAGGAACCACAACAAGGGACAGGTACCAGAGATGGAACGAGAACTCCGACGAATGACCAAACGGTTCCCGAATCATATTCGCTACCAATTCAAAAATCTCGGACACCTTGACAAAATTCCATAAAAAAAAAAAATATTTTTTCTAAAATAAAAATAAAAACATGAATTCAAACGGCTCTCAACATCCACAATTTAAGATTCTCACCCTTTCTATCATCGTTTTTTTCATCATGGTAGGAATCAATGTATGTTGGTTCCTTTCTTCTTTATTCACCATTCAAACGTTGGATGCCAATCCCAAATTGAATAAAAGTAAAAAACTATTCATCAAGATCATGAATTGGATTCAACTCATTTTGAGTGGCATTATTTTCTTCCAACTTTTTTTAGCAATCATGAGGGTTTTAGGAATGATGATGTAAAAGTAAACTATAGAATACTATCTAAACATAGGCGTGACCTAGAATAAGAAGCGAAGAAATAAAACCAAATGAGACTCTTGATGACGATTCTATCGGTTGGGTGTTTGGCAGTTGGTGCGATGTACGAAGGAGACGGTACCTTCTATGGTGCGGGAGGCAACGGAGCGAATGGAGCATGTATGTTACAACCTGGATTTAATGGTATCCCACAGACGGTGGCCATCAATATTGAGCAGTATGAGAATGGAGCGGTGTGTGGTAAATGTGTGCGAGTGGAGGCGTCTTCCAACGGATTGGGAATGACTCCGATCTTGGAGTCCTTCAAGGCCACGATTGACAACGTTTGTCCGGAATGTCATTACGGTGATATTGATATCGGAAGTAATGGCGACGGGCGCTGGAAGATTCAGTGGGATTTTGTCCCCTGTTAGGTAACACAAGTATTGTTTTTTAGAGTCTAAAAAACAATATCAATGGTAAAGGGAGACGAGGTGATGGACCATGGCGAGGATTTTCTTGGTGTTGGGAAGTTTGGATCCTTCGGTAATAACATGAGTTTTCAGATATTGTTCTTGAGACGGAGTGATGGCCCGTTTTTCACGGATCCCATCCGTCGTATAGTCCATGAAAAGATGGTACAGGACTTGTAAGAGGACCACGCCGTCTTGTTCTTGTGGAAACGAAACAATCAGTTCGTCCTTGACGATGTAATTGCCTGAATCTTCCTCCACCTTCCCAGTAGTCACGACAAGAAAGGTACCGGATTCTTCTGTCTTTTGTAGTCGGAGTCGGAACTTGGTAAACAGTATCGTCTTGTAGATTTCCACCGTCTCGTGGTTCTTGTTGATCGGCAATATGGTGCCGGGGATGTAATCATAGGCTTCGGACCATGTTCTCATCGCGACGTCCGCATTAAAAGGAGCGTTCCTCCACTGTTTCACATTCACGAGGAACCTCATAACGGCCCGTATCTTTTGAACAGGGACCATGGAACGGATGAGCATGGAAAGCTCTTCGGGCAACTGTTTATGATGTGGTGAACGTTTTGAGGAAGACATGCTTATTGTTTTATAGATGGGAATCTTTTTTTTTTTATCCCCGGAAATTGATTCCATGGTTCTTTGTGGGGACAAAGTAATGTAATACCGTTTCAAAATGGATCCTGTGTATGAAAAATCGGTGATGAGTCTGTTGGGAAACTACTTCAAAAAACATGATGTCGCGGACCTACAGAAACGGAGCTATGATTTTTTTCTAACCCACCGGCTGTCCAAGATTATCGAAGAAGAACCCTACATTGAGGTTCAGGTCAAGAAGAATTTGTTTTTCCGGGTCGAGTTTGGTCAGACCTTTGTGGACAAGCCGTACATTGTGGATGAGAAGCGTATCATACAGTACATTTGTCCGAGTGAGGCGCTGTTACGGGATCTGACCTATTCCAGCGTGGTTTCTGTCACGATTCATACCTTTCTTGTACAGAAAAACGAAGAGGGCGAGGAGATTTTGGAGGAAAAGACGCATCTCAAGATCCCATTTGCTCGGATCCCGATGATGGTGGGATGTTCCATGTGTAACCTCAACGCCTTGTCTCCTGAAGACCGACGTAAAAAGGGGCACTGTGACAAGGATCCGGGAGGATACTTTATCATCAAAGGGAAGGAAAGGGTGTTGGTCGCGCAGGAGCGGATCAATTATAATATTGTCTATGTGTTTGAAAAGAAAATGACCGATCAGAAGCACGTCATGGTCAGTGAGATTCGGAGCATGTCAGAAGAAACAGGGCATTCCGTGCTGGTTCAGATGAAGATTGTCGCGAATAACCTCCGCGTCTTTGTCAGCCTGCCTTTTATCGCCCAGGACATTCCGCTTGGGTATGTGTTTATGGCCTATGGATGTACATTAGAAAAGATTGAACAGATCTTGCGCCAGAATCTGGGATACCGACAGCATAAGGACCTCGAGGTCATGATCAAGGCGGTCATGCGCGATGGCCAGATTATCCAAGATGAGGAGCACGCCATTCAGTATATTGCTCAGTTTGCCACCCATGTGGTTTCCAAGGATCGGCGTGTCCAGTACGTGCGTCAGATCCTGATGAACGAGGTGTTTCCCCATCTCGGCATCTCGAGTCATGAGGACCATAAAATGCTGTTTCTTGGACACATGTGCGCCAAAACCATGCTCACACTGACCGGACATCGAGCGATGGACGATCGGGATCACCTGTCCAACAAACGAATCGAGGTCAGTGGAACACTGGTGGGAGATTTGTTCCGGACGCTGTGGAAGCGATTCACACGAACTATCGAACCACAGCTATCACGACGTCAAGATATCCTCATCATCATCTCCAAGATGAATCTGATCACAATGGGATTGCGTCACTGTTTTTCGACCGGGAACTGGGGAATTCCGAAATCCAATTACATCCGGACGGGGGTGTCCCAAGTGCTCAGTCGTCTGACCTTCAATTCGACCCTCTCACACCTCCGTCGCATCGTCATTCCCATCGGAAAAGAAGGTCGGAATACCAAGATCCGGCAGGTGCATCCCACCCAGATCGGGTTCTTCTGTTCGTCCGAAACACCCGAAGGAAGTTCTGCGGGAATCGTCAAGAATTTCGCCCTCCTGTCCGAGGTCAGCCTGGCCTTTGATCCGATCTTTATGAGAATGATCCTTGAAAAACTCCCCGGCATTGTCACGGACAGCCGTCGGTTCCTTCAGACGACGAATACAAAGATCACCAAGGTGATTCTGAATGGGAACTGGATGGGAGTGGTCACTGACGGGGAGGCCATCATGTCCTTGATGACACGAATGAAGCGAGAGAGCAAATTGATTCCTCCCTGTGTCTCACTGACGCACGATGTATTGGAAGCAGAGATCCGGGTGTTTTGCGACGAGGGAAGGATGATCCGTCCCTTGTTTGTGGCCTCCAGAATGCCCACACTTGAAGAAATGAAGGGAGAGGCCGCCTGGGAAAAGATGGTGGAACGGGGTCAGATCGTGTGGGTAGATTCCCATGAGCTGGAGGACATGGTGGTGGCCATGTACCCCCATGAAATCCGAGAAGGCATCACCGACTATTGTGAAATTCATCCCTGTCTGATTCTCGGGATCTGTGCCAGCATCATGCCGTATGCGGATCACACCCAGTCCCCGCGCATCTGTTATCATTCAAGCATGGTGAAACAGGCCATTGGAATTTACAGCGGGACCAACGAGATCCGCGCAGACACCGTGGTCCATGTGCTCTGTCAACCGGAACGTTTACTGGTTCGAAGTCATGTGGAGGAATGGATGGGCATGGACGATCTTCCCTGTGGAAACAATGTAATCATGGCCATTGCCTGTTATGGTGGATGGAACCAGGAGGACTCGATTATCCTGAATCAGAGCTCGGTGGACAAGGGGCTGTTCCGTTCCTTTACCTACCGCTCGTTGATGGTGGAGGAGAAGAAGAAGACCTCGTCGCATATTGAGACGATCGAGCTTCCGCCCCTGGAGATCCGAATTCGTAGTTTTCAGTACTCCAAGTTGGACCGACACGGGATTATTCTACCGGGGGTATTTGTGGGGAGCGGTGATGTCATTGTGGGCAAGGTCTCCACCCGACAGGTCAAGATGGGTCGTGAGGACAAGATCGACACTTCCGTGGTCATCAAGAACGGTGAGGAAGGCTATGTGGACAAGGTCTTTATCACCACCACGCCGGATGGCTACAAGATGGTCAAGATCAAGATCCGATCGCTCAAGATCCCCGAGATCGGTGACAAGTTATGCTCGAATTGCGCGCAAAAAGGAACGGTGGGGATGACGCTTCGTGCCGAGGACATGCCCTTCACTCCGGATGGGATCATTCCCGATATCATTATTAATCCATTATGTTTTACGGGTGATACTCGCGTGGCCTTTCAGGAAGGACTCTCCCGTCGACTCGATTCTCTCTCTGACCAAGAATCAGGATCCGTGTGGACCTTTCTCGATTCAGACAAGAAGCTTGGTGTGGGACGGGCGATGGGGGTGGTCAAAAAGGGTCGATCCCGTGTGGTATGTCTGAAAACCTCCATGGGACAATCCATCCGGTGTACACCGGATCATCCCTTTTTGGTCAAGCGTGGTGAGTCAGACTTTGTTTGGTCTCGCGCCGAGGAGATTGTACTTGAACAAGATCGATTGGTGGTCGGTATGGACCCCCCCGAAGATCGGGTGGATTTGTTGGAAGCAGAATGGATCTACCGAGGACTCTGTATGGGACGAGCCGAGGACCGTGAACGGTTACTGGCGATCTTCCGATTGGGAGGCCTTTATATGTCGTTGGATACGAGTGAGGAGGATACAGAGACTGTGTTAGAAGAAGTTGACCACCAAGCCATCACGGACGATTACGATCTGGCGGGGTTGGATCGATCTGCCTTTTTGGACATGTCCTCGCCACCGGACATCTTGTTCCAACCTCTTACTCCACTCTCTATTGTGCGGGAGTTCATTGCTGGATTATGGGGTGAAAGACTGCGGGCAGAAAAGAGGGAGCTGCTATGGACACCCCCCCATCACCTGAAGCCACCCTTTGTTCAACGTCTCACTTCTCTTATGGTCCAACGTTTCGACTTTGGTCTGACCGTACGTGAACGCACTGGTCAACAAGGATGTGAGGTCGTGGTCCCCGTCGCTTTTTTGAAGCAGGTGGGCATTCGGTATTTTCCACGGTCGATGCTCCATCTCACGGCGGTTCGATATGGACTGGAGGCGGGTGTCAAGGATCTCGATCGGTTCTTGGAGGATCATCCGGTATGCAAGGAAGGAGGGTACCGGACGACCAAGGTAGTGTCTCGGCATCAGGAAGAGGAGGAGCAAATCGTGTACTGCCTGGGCGTGGAATCGTCGCACAATTTTGTGGCCAACGGCCTAGTCGTCCATAATTGTATCCCAAGCCGAATGACCATTAATCAGCTCATGGAAGCCATCGGAGCCAAATCCGCCGTCATGAAAGGAAAGCGCCGGTACGCGACTACCTTCTCTACCGATAGTGTGGATATTGTCGATACACTGAAACAAGAACTACACGAATGTGGATATGAAAAGAATGGGAATGAGATGCTCATCAACGGTATCACCGGAAAACCCATGGACGTGGAAATTTTTATTGGACCCACCTACTATCACCGGTTGAAACACCTTGTTGGTAGCAAGATCCACGCCCGTAATCACGGCAAGGTCTCTACCCTCACTCATCAACCCCTAGAAGGCCGTTCACGAGATGGAGGACTACGCTTTGGAGAAATGGAGAGGGACTGTATGATTAGCCACGGCACCTCACGATTCCTCCTCGAGCGTCTCTTTGACATGTCCGATCCATTCCGCGTACCTCTTTGTACCAAGTGCGGCGTGATGCCCTCTTCACTCCAAGTGTGTCCGGTGTGTGATGGCACCGAGATCCGAGTCGTCCCCATGCCGTACGCATGCAAACTTCTTTTCCAGGAACTTAATGCCATGGGGATCCGTATCAACCTGTTCCCTGAAATGGACCGTCAATCTTCCTCCTCCCTCAACGTCCCCGAACGCGCCCTCCGCTTGACGTAGCGTTTATTCATCTCCATCTTGAAGATTTTTTTTTTTTGAATTCATCAATGGACACAGAAAGAAAATCAAAATTTTTTTTCCTTTGGTACTTTAAAAAAAAATGAGGTCTTCTACTTCTACAGATAAGGAACTAGCTTTGAAGAGATATCTGGAGGTATGGAGACGTTATGATCTTTTAGGTAAACAACAAGCTGCCCTAAAACCTTTCTCAGAAGATGTTAAAATACGGGCAAGATCCGTCAAACAGTCGAAATTGAAAAAACCTCGAACCACATGGGAGGACTGGTGGTACCATTTTCTTCTAACGCGTTTGACACCTCAACAGGTGAAGGAGGTGGTT
>Ga0214919_10002408_pt1 | contig 29462 bp, 25 predicted proteins | sample LL1503_MetaG_FD_177994 | JGI IMG/M metagenome (GOLD analysis project Ga0214919, IMG submission 177994) | Freshwater microbial communities from Lake Lanier, Atlanta, Georgia, United States - LL-1503 | ecosystem: Environmental > Aquatic > Freshwater > Lake | place: USA: Georgia | collected... | reverse complement strand
ATTTCAAAACTTTGTTTCCAGAGAATAGTTGTATGATCTACAATAATAAATTCTGTACTACCACCTCCAATGTCAATAATAAGTGCCGGTTTTTCAGACAATATTAAAGCTTGTCGAACGCCATAAGAAATATATTCCGCTTCAGTAGCCCCACTGATAATCTGAATTTCAATTCCCGTTCTCTCTTTCACAATGGAAACAAATTCGTTTGCATTAGAAGCATTTCGCATTGCAGATGTAGCAAACGCTAATGTTTTCTCCGCCTGCCACTGAATAATTGTAGCTGCGTAATTTTCCATTGCTTCAATTCCTCGCAGAAAAGCGGCGTCCATAATTATTCCGCTATTGATTCCGCCTTCACCTAACTTAACTGGAAGTTTTTCGTTGTATAATGTCTGCAATTCTTTTCCTTTACTCGATTCTGAAATCAAAAGGTTGAAAGTATTTGTACCTAAATCAATAACAGCTATACGCATAAAATCGATCAAACTTTATAAAAAATCCATTTACCTAATTCTTTCCAAGTTGCTTTTTTACCATACATCAGAATCCCTACGCGGTAAATTCTTGCAGAAATCCAAGTCATTATTAAAAATGAAACAATTAGAATACCAATAGAAAGCAATAATTCATATATACCGACACCTCCAAAAGGAATGCGAATGAGCATAACAACGGGAGAAGTAAACGGAATCATTGATAACAATTTCGCAACACTCCCATTTGGGTCATTAATAATTGTCACAGACGAAAGCATTGCAATAATAAGAGGAATTGTAACCGGAAATGTAAATTGTTGTGTATCGGCATCCACATCTGCGGCAGAACCTATTGCTGCAAAAATTGAAGCATAGAGAAAATAACCAAACAAAAAGTAAAACAAAAAAGCTGGAATTAAATTACCCCAAGGAATTGTCATAATTGTTTCTACAACATCTTTTGTTTGTTGAGTAGGATCAATCGACAATAAATTAATATCAGGATTTACAGGTATCGCATTTTTGATTTGATGCGGCATTGATTTCGTAAAATCGATATTAGAATCATTTACTGAATTAACAACTGGAATGACAATGACCAAGGATAGCATTATCCAAATTAAAAATTGAGTAATACCAACCATGGTTACACCAATAATTTTACCAAGCATTAATTGAAATGGTTTTACTGAAGAAATAATTACTTCCACAATACGAGTCATTTTTTCTTCAACAACACTTCTCATAATCTGCACACCAAACATGAGGATGTACATATAAATAATGAACCCAAACGCTAATCCTACAATTGCTTTTATATCTCCCTGTGTTGATCCATTTACTTCATCGGCCACAGTGACCTTTTTCAATGCGAGATCCACCGCCTGCCTAGAAATATGATTGATCCTCATATTATCACGCTGAATTTCGTTTGTTAAGACATTTTCAAGCAGGTTTAAAACATTTGGGCCAGGTGCTGATGTTGAAATTAATTTAGTAACAAGTGAAGGAGAATGCATTGCAGTAGAATCGCCACCACCTTGAAAACTTTCCGGAATCCAAAGTATTGAAACATGCGAAGAATCTTTAAAAATTGGGCGGACATTGTCCAAGCCTTTATAAACATAATTGAAATTGAATTTAAGGTCAAGCGTGTCATTAAAAATAAATGCATAGCCCAAAGAATCTGGTATTCCCGAATCATCTACAACAACAATTGTTCTATGAATTGCATTTTGTTCGTCTATTTTTTGTGTTACAAAAATCATTCCTCCCACAAGCAATGGCAATACGAAACACATGATGATAAACGTTTTGTTTTTCACACGTGTTAAATATTCTCGCCAAATAATAATTCCTAACTTTCCCATGCTTGTTATTCCGTCAAATTATTTTTTGTTCCAACCCGTTCAACTGTTTCAGAATTTTCCTGAACCTTATTGATGAAAATATCGTTCATAGTTGGAAGTACTTCTGTAAAACCAACAACTTCACCAACATTAATTACATTTTGAAGAATCAAATTTGGCGAAGTAGTGCCCAACAATTTTACTCTAGCATGCTGAATACCTTGCTCACCTTCTTGTTTTGAAATTAATTCTGCGCCTGTCCACATAGCATTTGAAAAAGCAATCATGCTCCCTTTAAAAGAAATATCATAAGTGTGAGCTGCATAAGTGCGACGAATTTCTTTCACATTACCATCAAGAATTTTTTTTCCTTTATTAATTAATGCAATGTTATCACACAACTCTTCCACCGATCCCATGTTATGGGTAGATAATATAACTGTAGCACCATTATTGCGTAATCGCAAAATTTCATTTTTGATAAGCTCCGCATTGATGGGATCAAATCCACTGAACGGCTCATCAAGAATTAACAATCGTGGTTCATGCAAAACGGTTACGATGAATTGAACTTTTTGCTGCATTCCTTTGGAAAGCTCTTCCACTTTTTTCTTCCACCAACCATCCATCTCAAAGCGAGCAAACCATTCTTTCACGCGTTCATTCGCTTCTTTTTTAGAAAGTCCTTTCAACCGCGCGAGGTACACAAGCTGTTCCCCCACTCCCATTTTTCGATACAACCCACGTTCTTCCGGCAAATAGCCAATCTCTTTTACATGATCAGAATTTAATAAGCGATCGTCAATTAAAATTGTCCCTGAATCGGGTGCAATAATTTGATTGATGACTCTAATAATAGTTGTTTTCCCAGCTCCGTTGGGGCCTAACAAACCAAAAATACTACCAGCAGGAACTTCAAAACTTACATCGTTTAAGGCAGTATGCCCCGCGAACTTTTTAACGATATTTCTAGCAGAAAGAAGATTTGGCATTGAGCGAAGTTAATAGTTATTGGCGAGTTAGTGAATTTGTGATTGGTTGATTTAGCGAATTATTGCTTTTGAAAATTACTAAATCAACCAATCACAAATTATTTTTTCATTCAAAATACTCTCTCATCCGATCAAAGAAAGATTTATCTTTCTTACTAGGGTTCGGTTTAAAATTATGCGACTCTTTCATGTGTTCAATGGTTTTCTTTTCGTCAGCTGTGAGATGTGTTGGAATCCACACCTGAATATGAACTAAAAGATCGCCACGACGATATCCATTTATATCGGGAATTCCCTTTCCTTTCAAACGCAAAACCTTGCCAGATTGAGTGCCCGGTTCAATTTTTATCCTAGCTTTTCCTTCGAGGGTAGGAATGTCAGCACTTACCCCTAGGGCTGCATCTGGAATACTTACATGATGCTCGTAATACAGATTATTTCCATCGCGCATTAAAAATTCATGCGCAGCTTCTTCAATGACAACGATTAAATCACCAGGAACCCCGGCTCGTGGACCCGCATTTCCTTTTCCATTAACGCTCAATTGAATTCCCTCATGCACGCCAGCCGGTATTTTAACGCTAACCATTTCTTCGCCACGCGTAACGCCATCACCATGACACGATTTACATTTATCAGCAATCGTTTGTCCTTCCCCACGACAGGAGGGGCATGTTGTTGCTGTTTGCATTCTCCCAAGGGGAGTATTAATTATTTGTGCAACTTGTCCCTGGCCACGACATGTACCACAAGTAGCAGTTGAGCCATTAGAAGAGCCCGTTCCGCGACACTTTTCACAACTCACATTTTTGGGCACTTTTAATTTTTTCTCGACGCCTGTAGAAATTTCTTCAAGTGTCAATTTTACTTTCACCCGAAGATTAGATCCACGTGTAACTCGTCTTCCACCACCTCGCTGTCCACCAAAACCTCCACCTCCAAAAATATCACCGAACTGCGAAAAAATATCGTCCATCGAAAACCCTCCAGCGTTATTGCCGCCTTGAGCACTTGATCCAACACCCGCATGACCAAACTGATCGTAGCGTTGTTTTTTATCAGGATCACTTAATACTTCGTAAGCCTCGGCAGCCTCTTTGAACTTATCTTCTGCTGCTTTATCACCAGGGTTCTTATCGGGATGATATTTGATTGCATTCTGACGGTACGCCTTTTTTATTTCTTCAGGCGAAGATGATTTATTCGTACCGAGAATATCATAAAAATCTTTTTTACTCATTTCTGGTTTCTTGTTTCTGGTTTCTGGTTTCCAGTTTTTTCAAATTAAATAATTAATTTATTTTATACCTCACACCTCGGATTTCAGATTTATTCATGTAAGCAATAAGCTTACCGTTCTTACTTGTCACTTCTTCTACAAGAGCATATCCTTTTTCAAATTCGTCATTGTCAATATAGGAGAAGTCCCTACATCGATAAAGTTGTGATTGAACTTCTCTTGCAGAACCATTTGAAATTCCAAGAAAAAGACAAAACTCTTTGTTATTTCCTCTGCCAAAACCTTCCGCAATATTATCCATCGCTGAACCTGCAGAAGCAAGTATTTGGTCTCTCAACTTATAATTCTTACACATTGGAGAACGTTCAGTAAATGTAAAAACCAATTTATTCAATTCTCTGGCAATTTGCCAAGATTCAATTTCCTCAAACTTTCTAAACGTTGCCATACAAACTATTTTTGAACTCTAAAACAGAAATTATTTTTAATAAATATCAACCTTTCAAACAAGAAACGAGAAACCAGAAACTAACTTCCTACGATTACTTTTGCAAATCGAATTACTTTTCCGTTTAGCGTAAATCCTTTTTCAACTTCGTCAACAACTTTTCCCTTTAGGTCTTCAGTTGGTGCTGGTATATTTGTTATTGCCTCGTGAAGGTCAACATCAAAAACTTGTCCCACAGCTGAAACAGATTCCAAACCTTTTTGAGCAAGAATGTTTCTGAATTTTTGAGCGATTAAATTTACGCCCTCATTAATTGCAATAACATCTTTTGATTCTTCATTATTTTTTATCGCGCGTTCGAGATCATCAACAACAGGAAGTAAACTTTTAATAATTTCTGCTCCTGCTGTATTTAATAAATCAATACGTTCTTTCGAAGTTCGTTTTCTGAAATTATCAAACTCAGAATAAAGTCGAAGGTGTTTATCGTTCAACATGGTAACCTGTTCTTCCAATTCCGCAATTCGTTTCGCGTTTTCATCAACAGGAACTTCAGGAAGATCGTGTTGCTCCTGATCGTTTGAATTTACAGGAGTTTCATTTGCATTCTCGTTCGTCATATTCTCTTTACTTTTTTTCTTCCAATTCATGGCCATATTCGGGACTAGCTAAGTCAAATTCTGAGCCAGCAAAGATAATACGCCAGATTGTCAGAAATGCCTGATTTTATAGGGATTTTAGGATAAAATGTGGAATTATTAGCAGGACTTTTGCCATCATTCGCCGGGCTCATGACAGGCTCCGGCACAGCGACATAGCAAAATGCAGAAAACCGCCCCCTTTTCAGAAGCGGTTTTCATGAGAAAATAAAGTGTTTTTAATTTGTTTTCACCATTCTCTTTGTATCTGCAATTTGCCCATCCACAACTAAGGCGTAAGAATAAATTCCATTGCTCAAATCATTTGCGAAAACATTTATCTGTCCGTTTCCGCGGGCTGTGAGATCAACGGCCTTGATTAATTTGCCGGTTGCATCATAAAACAACAGTTGCGCTTTCTGAACTGATTCGGGAAGATTGTAAGTAATTGTAGTTTGTTCCGCGAATGGATTTGGAACATTTTGATTGAGTACAACGCTTTCTGAATTTGTGAGGGTAACATCTGTTTGATTATTGTTTGGGTTTTGGATGCGGGAATTGGAATTGCAACATCCATTTACAGTTGCGGTTAGATTTGCAAGCGCCGTTGCAAGCGAGTCATTACGAAAATGTTCTGCCTTTAATGCAGCTACGAGATATGGAATAACTTCTGTATAAGAAACAGATTTAATGCCATTATGGTCTTCGTGTACGATACTAGGAAGTACGGTATCTACTTCTTGTGCAATAAATCCATAATGAGTTCCGTACATGGTTGAGTCGGCAATTATTGAAGTATTCCATTCATAACTAACCGGGCGTAGATTATAGATGATTGAACTTGCATTTGTAATTGTTTGAACATTTGTTTTCAAGGTTTGATCGGAAGGATAAAGTGTCCCAAATGCGTAAATATTACCATTTACTTCAAGTTTGGCACCAGCAGTATTCAAGGATGGATAACCGATAACCACATTTCCTCCATTTACAGGAACATAAATAGCTGTGCTAGCTGTTCCTGGTAACTGAGGGGAAGAAAAATATCCGGCTATGCGATATGGATCGTTAATAAATGGCATTATGGATTTTATGCCAATAGAAGAACCAACTATCTGACTGGTGCTTGGATCGTTATTGGTAACGAGAATTCCCTTTGTACCAGTCGCGCCAGAATTTTGCAACACTTCCAATTTTGCGATTGGCGTACAACTGGTTCCAATACCAACATTATTTCCTACCGTACCTTGCCCGCTAAAAACATAGTTGAATATTCCCATCGGAATTTCAAAATCACTCGTCATGGTATTTGTATTTCCGCAAACTCCTCCGAATGGAAAACTGCCACCACCAGGAACATAAATTACATTCCCGGCAAGATCAAGCGCAAGGACTCCCATATTTCCGACATTTGGAACAGGTGCACTAAGCGCATTAATGTCTGTGAATTGCAAACCGCTTGGTGTATTATCCGATAGTTCGGCATCTATCGTGAAACGATTTTTGAGACCGGGAACAACCGCGATGTTTTTCCCGGCATAACTTCTTCCCATTCCATTTATTGCAAAAGAAAGTTCCTCAATTGTATCATTTCCTGTAGCAGTGAAAACTATACAACCATCAGGATCGGGAGATTGTCCATCTGTTTTTTCAAATACCCAGGAGTCCCTGTTCACGCCCTTAAAATCCCAGTCAAATTTCATTCTGAAACCGTCATTCGCTATATTTGAAGGATCTGCTTGTGGAGTAGTGTAACCATAAATAATTGTTTTCTGATAAACTCCTGATCCCAGGGGAGCACAACTATTGATGGGACCCCGCACATTTAACAATGCAAGTGGAACCTGTGAAAAAGCATTCGCCGGTTGGATTACATATTCCGGCGCCGCGCCTGGTGTACCAATCATTGTATTCCCGGTTGGAACAATTTCAAATCTTGATACTAATGGATTTGCAGGTAAATTTCTGTTCGAAAATTTAAACGTTTGTACTTCGTATTGATTAATAAATGCTGCTCCAGCAATATCATTTCCAATTTGTAAACCATCATTCCCGGTTACACCTATTGCATTATTTGTAAAACGAATTGCTGTTGTACCCGTGTTTTGGTTCAGATGAAGGCGATCAACAGGAGCAAATGCATCTGCTAAATTATTTCCCATTGCAATACGACCGTCTAAGGGACCGAAACCTCCGTCTGTGATGATTTGGCGATTTCCGAGACCAGCGGTAGCGGCTAAATAATTTGTTCTAAAAAATAATGGAATTGTTGCGTTTTGCCATCCGAGATAATCTGTTGCAGCAACTGTACCCAAGTGCCCCAATGGCCCAAGCCCAAAATAAGTTGATTGTGAATTTGCTTGTTGACAAAAGAGAGCAAACGAAAGCATCGTGATCGTGAAAAGTTTGGATATCGTTTTCATTGTTGTTTTATTTTAGTGAATGATTAAAATTTTGAGTTTTTTTGTTTCTGTATTTAAAAAGTAAATACCATTTGCAAGAAAGGAAACATCTAATTGATTTATTTGGTTGCAAAATTTTCCCTGACAAATTATTTGACCAGTGATATTTGTTAAGGAATATGTAATTTCATTAGCAATATTACCAAGATGTAATATACTGTTAACTGGATTTGGATAAGCATAAATTTCATTTGATTGAATATTTTGGCCTATTATGCCAGTCCAGTTTAAACAAGTCAATGAATCTGTTGAAACGCAGATAGCATCTAAAAAATAGTAAGCTAATCCTAAAGAAGAATAATAGCATGCTAAAGTATCTGTATTTGAATTATCATAAAAATTACCAATGGTCAAATATTGATAGGTGGAATCCGCAATGAAAGATCCGGAAATTCTTGTCCAATTAAGAGTGTCTGATATTATAGAAGTTGAATGAAGATGGGAAAAATTGTCTACTGGCGCAGGATTCAATTGAGCATATTCATATGGGAATGTTGAGAATCGAAATCCAAAATTATTGCATGAGCAAGTATAAGGAGATAAATCTGCTGAATCTGCCCTTGAAATATAAGTAGACGCAAAATATTTATTTCCTGATACTAAAGGTTGTAAGAGTTCTATCCCAATAAACTCACGTTGGGAGAAAGACGCCCAAGCTACAATACCCGCATAACCATTTCCATCATAGGCTACTTGATGACCAACATAATTGTAAGGCACTCCATAAGCTAGATAGCCAGTATTTGCACATGAATTAAAATAGTCCGGACTACCACCGCTATTAAACCAACCAGTTGCGATTTCTATCCCACCGATTCCATCTGGACAATTTACGGTATCCTCAAAACTCGGATTGGGCACAAGGTTTATTTGTGCAAATGAAAAATTCCCAAGCAGGAAAAAAGGAAATAGGAAAAGTAATTTTCGCATGAATAGAACCTAAATTCAAAAGAAAGATATAACCTTATTACAAGAAAAACAAGAAAAATAATTTTTTATTGATAGATTAAATCCGCTGCTCTATAAATCCAACACCAACCGCATTATTCACAATCTGCAAACCATTGTTCGCGGTAAACCCAATAGCATTATTTGTAAAACGAATTGCCGTAATACCAGCAGTTTGGTTTAAATGTAATCGATCAATAGGTACAAAACCGTCTGCCAAATTATTCCCCATAGCAATACGGCCACCTAAAGGACCGAAACCTCCGTCGGTGATGATTTGGCGATTTCCGAGACCGGCAGTAGCGGCTAAATAATTTGTTCGGAAGAATAATGGAATCGTAGCGTTTTCCCAACCGAGATAATCTGTAGCGGCAACTGTGCCTGTATGACCAAAAATTCCGAATCCGAAATAAGTAGATTGAGATTTAACTGAATGAACAAGCAGTATCAAAGCAGTGCTGATTAGAAGATAGATTTTTTTCATGTGTGTTTTGGATTTTTTAGTGTGTGATGATAATTTTGAAATGAACTTTATTTATTTTCAGAAAATATACGCCGGAAGAAACAGAAGTCAGGTCGATTGTGTTATTCAATTGATTGATTTTGCCATTAGCAATAATTTGCCCAAGGTTATTTACCAAAGTGTAATCCGTTTCACCCGTCAAATTGTCAACACTTATTATTCCCGATGTGGGATTGGGATAAATTACGGTAATACCGGAATGAGGTATATTTATTCCGATGGAATTCATGCAGGCTAGTGAATCAGTGGAAACGCATATACCATCTACATAATAATAAGCAATAGCTTGAAAATAGCCGCATTCAACTGTATCAGTATTCGTATCATCATAAAAATTCCCTATTGTTAAATATTGATATGTTGAATCCGCAATGAAAGACCCAGAAATTCTCGTCCAATTAAGAGTGTCTGATATTATAGAAGTTGAATGGACATGAGAAAAATTGTCAACCGGTGCAAAATTTACCTGGGCAGCTTCATAAGCGATTGTTGAGAATCTGAATCCAAAATTATTACATACGCAGGTAAAAGGGTACGCGTCAACAGAATCTGCCAATGAAATACTGGCAGAAACAAAATATTTAATTCCTATTGTCAATTGCTGCGACAGTTGTGTACCAATGAACTCTCTATAGTTAGGGGAGTAAACAAAAGAAAGAGCTAATCCCGCATAAGCATTTCCATCATAAGCTACTTGATGACCAACAAAATTGTAAGGCACTCCATAAGGGGGATAGCCAGTATTTGCACATGAATTAAAATAGTCGGGACTAGAACCGCTATTAAACCAACCAGTTGCAATTTCTATCGCACCCATTCCATCTGGACAATTTAAGGTATCCTCAAAACTCGGATTAGGCACAAGGTTCACTTGCGCGAAAGAAAAATTCGCTACCAAAGAAAGAAGTAATATGAAGATGAATTTTTGCATGAACTGAAATAAATTAAAAGGAAATTTACGCCAATAATTCAGGAAAAGCAAAAATTAAATTTATTGTTGATTGATATTTGCGTTGTTTTAGCATCAGTCACATTTGTTGCCAATCCACAATAAAAAGAGTGGTCGGCGTTAAAAGCGGGATGCCGTACTGCGAAAAATTGAGTTTTTCAAAAATTTCATTTAAAATTGATAAAAAAAATGCTACCTAAGGCAGCATTTTAAACAATTATAAAAATAGTTGAAATTATATTCTTACTTTTTCTTCTCTTTTGATTTTCCTTTCTTCTTTTGGATTACCTGAGTTGCTAAAGCTTGGGGTAACTGTTCGCCACGCAAACCTTTAGCTAAAATAACACCATTGCCATCTATCAAAAAATTTGTTGGAATTGAATTAATCTGATATGGCTGTGCAATGGCGCTTTGCCAGCCCATCAAATCACTCACGTGATAAGGCCAAGTTAGATTATCCTGTTTTATTGCATTCATCCAAGCTGTTTCGTTTTTATCAAGTGAAACACTAAAAACTGTAAATCCTTCGCTGTTTACAAAAGTTGAATCTTTATAACCAAGAAACGTTTTTACAACCATCGGATTCTCCATCCTACAAGGACCACACCAAGATGCCCAAAAGTCAATCAACACCATTTTACCACGGAGAGAGGAAAGTGAAATGATGGTACCATCTGGAGATTTCATACTAATTTCAGGTGCAATGTTTCCTACATTTAGACCAGTTACCTTGTCAGCAACTTGTGAAAACGAAATTAGAGGAAGTAATAAAAATGCAGTTAAAAGAGATTTTGTGTGTGTCATTTTCAAGTTTTTATTGTTTTGTTTTAATTAGTATTTAAACATTAGTCCTTCCTTACAATATCTGCGCCAAGTTTTCTTAAGCGCTCATCAATATTCTGATAACCACGATCAATTTGTTCAATATTGTGAATCGTGCTTTTTCCATTTGCAGAAAGTGCAGCGATCAAAAGCGATACTCCTGCACGAATATCGGGAGATGTCATTGTTACACCACGCAAATGATGTCCGCGGCCGAGACCAATTACAGTTGCACGATGTGGGTCGCAAAGAATAATCTGCGCGCCCATGTCAATGAGTTTATCGACGAAGAACAAACGGCTCTCAAACATTTTCTGGTGAATGAGTACACTTCCTTTTGCTTGTGTCGCGACCACTAAAATTATACTGAGTAAATCAGGAGTAAAGCCAGGCCATGGCGCATCTGAAATAGTTAGAATACTTCCATCAATGAATGTGTCAATTTCGTAGGAATCTTGCGCAGGAATAAAAATATCATCACCACGACGTTCAATTTTTATTCCAAGTCGTTGAAACACGGAAGGGATCACACCAAGACTTTCAAACGAAACATTTTTGATTGTAATTTCCGATTGAGTCATTGCAGCAAGACCAATAAAACTTCCCACTTCAATCATGTCGGGTAATAAACGATGTTCTGTTCCACCGAGTTTTTCTACTCCTTCAATCGTCAATAAATTTGAACCAATACCTGAAATTTTTGCGCCCATGCGATTGAGCATTTTACACAATTGTTGAAGATAGGGCTCACAAGCAGCATTGTAAATTGTAGTAATTCCGCTGGCAAGAGATGCTGCCATCAAGATATTTGCGGTTCCCGTGACGGAGGCCTCATCAAGTAACATGTATGACCCTTGCAAACGATTTGCTTCTACCTGATAAAATTCATTAACGGCATCGTAGGTAAATTTCGCACCAAGTTTTTCGAAACCAATAAAGTGTGTATCCAAACGGCGTCGACCAATTTTATCGCCACCCGGCTTAGGAATATAGCCCCGACCAAAGCGAGTGAGTAAAGGCCCAACAATCATTATTGACCCACGGAGTGCGCCACCTTTATTTTTAAACTTTTCTGAATTGATATAATCTATATTTACTTCATCCGCTTGAAAAGTAAATTGCTCGTGAGCAGTTTTTTCAACTTTCACACCTAAATCACGCAAAAGATCGATTAATTTATTGACATCGATAATATCAGGGATATTATTAATGACAACTTTTTCGGGTGTTAAAAGAACGGCAGAAATAATCTGCAAAGCTTCATTTTTTGCACCCTGTGGTGTTAATTCACCCTTGAGTTGCTTACCACCAATAATTTCAAATGATGCCATTTTAATGTGTCTTTAGGTCTTTGGAATCTGAAATAAATTATTTCAATTCACAAAAATTATCTTTTCTTTTTTTTATGCATGTTATTACTTTTCTTCTTCACAGCATGCTGAATTTGATTCTGAGGGATTGCGTTTTTCGGAAGGATTTCACTGGTATGTAAAAACCTGAAATTCTCACCGACTTTTAAATTTCCTTCCGATAAGTTCTCCAATTGTTCCAAAATAAGTTGATCATTTACAGAATCACGATTCCAATTTAAATAATGTCGTTTCATTAATTGCGCTAGTTGTTCTGTAAAAACTTCCTTTGCTTTAGGATCCGTTTCAGCAAGAGCTTTTTTCAACAAATCTTCTAAAATTTTTCCATAATGTTTAAAGCGAATAGAGCTCTTTGGATAAGGAACTATTTCAGGTTTTGATTCAATTAACTCTGGCCTTGGTTTTGGAAAAGGGCTATCGATATCTAATTTATAATTAGAAATAATATGTAAATGGTCCCATATTTTATGCTCGTACTCAGCAAACTCTTTCATCTGAGGATTTAAAATAATCATTACGCGAACGATGGAACTTGCACAACGGCTTCGTTCATTACGATCTTCCAAAGTGAGGCAATATTCAATCATCCGATGAATGCTTCTGCCATATTCCGCATTAGTCATTACTGAAAGACTTGTATTGTACTGCATCCCCGTGGAATTGGAGCTTGATTCTTTTGTCATTTTATAAATAATAAATGTTGGGAATATCTTTGAAAGATATGCACAAATATACAGAATTTAGACCAATTAATCCCTGTTTTCATAAATTTCAGGAGTGGGACTTGTCACAATGGACATTGCCGCTTTATGCTAAATTTAGAATCTGCCTGTTAGCGTACAGTAATAGCATTAAATTTGCAAACACATGAATTTCAACAAACCGCTTTATTACCTTGTTTTGATTCCAATTTCGCTGCTGCCATTTTTTATGCTGCATGGCATCTCCCGTATTTTATTCTTTACAATTTATTATTTAATCGGTTATCGTAAAAAAGTGGTAAGCGAGAATATATATAATTCTTTCCCTCAAAAAAATGAAATGGAAAGAATTCTTCTTGCTAAAAAATTTTACAAACAACTTTGTGATGTAATATTGGAAAGCATTAAAATTTTTACGATTTCAAAAAAACAATTAGCCAAACACATTAATTGTATTAACCCAGAAGTAATCAACAAGTATTTCGAACAAGGTAAAAATGTGATAATAGCCGTTGGCCACTGTAACAGTTGGGAACTCATGTTAACTGGTATCGACTCTTTTATTAAACATAAAGCTGTTGTCATCTACCAACCATTGAGCAATCAATATTTAGATAAAAAATTGATTGAAGCAAGGAGTAAGCAGGGCACAGTTATGCTTCCAGCTAAAAATGTAAAATCATTTTATACTATGCCATCGGAACATTTACATGCAACTGTTTTTGCAATCGACCAGGCGCCATCTGATCCAACGAAATGTTATTGGATGAAATTTCTAAATCAAGATACTCCTGTTTTATTCGGAACAGAGCGGTATGCAAAAGAATACGACCTGCCTGTACTTTACGCTCGTTTAAATAAATTGAAGCGTGGCTATTACACATTAGAATTTGTTGAAGTAGTTGTAAATGCTGCAGCAACAGAATACGGAGAGATCACAGAAAGAGTAACCCAATTATTGGAAAAAGATATTATAAAACATCCTGAATTTTGGCTTTGGTCACATAAGCGCTGGAAACATAAAAGGACAACTACAACTTCTTAATTCATTAATGAAGTAGCTCTCTGCCCTTTTTTAAAGCGTCTGATTCAAAAGCTTTCCGCTATTTATCAATTTTGTCAAATACTTTTCTGTGCGTACATTTTTCATTAATTCAATATGCCCAAGATGGTGGCAATCGCTGCCAATAAATTCGTACCAACCTTTATCAATCATCAACTCGGCAATTTTTTTAGTTGCAGGAGAATAATGACCTGTCAACGCATTAATATTCAGTTGAAATAAAACACCTCTATCCTTTAATTTCTCATAATGCTCCAGTTTTTTGGTAAACCAAAAAGGATACCTTTCAGGATGCGCTAAAACAGGCTTGTACCCACTCGTTTGTAATTGAAAAATAAATGAATCAAGATTATCAGGAGCATTCATATAAGAAACTTCAAAAAGCAGGTAATCGAGACCAAATGTGAGTAAGCGCTCGTTATTAATTTTATTTTCAAGTTCAAAATCATAATAATATTCAGCAGCAGCAGCAATTTCTAATTGAATTCCTTCTGCTTTTGCAGCAATGCGAAGTTGGTCAAGTCCACCGTTAATAATAGCAGGAGTATTTCTAAAAAAATCACTCATTACATGTGGTGTTGTGATGACTTTTTTATATCCAAAATCTTCTATCGCTTTAAGCATTTGGATGGAATCTTCCATCTTTTTTGCACCGTCATCAATTCCAGGAATAAAATGCGAATGCAAATCACAGTTTAGCAAACCGAGATCTGCTAAATTCCCAGTATTAGAATTTTTGAAAATGTTTGAGAAAATATTCATTGGTTTAAAAGGTGAAGATAGTTAATGAATATTAATTGATGCTTAAATAAAATTATTCGAAAAACCTATCCCTCTAATTTCCCTTTGAGCGCTGCTAATTGATCTTGCCAATCATTTCCAGTTTTTTGCTTAGGCGATGGAGCAATTTTAGGAATAGAAATTTTTGTTTGATTTTTAGAAGGGGCGGTTTCTCCTTTCATCGAAAGTGCAATTCGTTTCCTCGCTGCATCAACTTCGGTTACGATCACCATTACTTGCTGCTGAACTTTAACTACTTTATTTGGATCATCCACAAACTGATCAGACAATTGCGAAATATGTACAAGGCCGTCTTGATGAACACCAATATCTACAAACGCTCCAAAATTTGTTACGTTAGTAACAATTCCAGGAAGACGCATACCTTCCCGTAAATCTTCAATACAATTAACTCCATCTTGAAACTTGAATGCTTCAAAAGATTTACGTGGATCTCGTCCGGGCTTTTCTAACTCCGATAAAATATCCTTTAAGGTTGGAAGTCCAATAACTGAAGTAACATATTTTTGTGGATCAATTTTCGCACGCAGTTCTTTGTCTCTAATTAAATCATCAATTTCACAAGATAAATCTCTGGCCATTTGCTCCACAATCGGATAAGATTCTGGATGCACTGCACTTCGGTCTAGCAGCTGTTTCGCATCACGTATTCTTAAAAATCCTGCGGCTTGTTCAAATGCTTTCTCACCAAGACGCGCAACTTTTTTCAACTCTTTTCTTGATTTAAATGGCCCGTTTTCGTCACGATGATCCACAATACTTTTTGCGATAGCCGGACCAATTCCTGAAACATAAGAAAGTAATTGTTTACTTGCCGTATTTAATTCCACCCCAACGGCATTCACACAACTTTCAACAACTTCATCTAATTTCTTTTTCAAAAGTGATTGGTCAACATCGTGCTGGTACTGCCCTACTCCAATAGATTTAGGGTCAAGTTTTACTAATTCCGCAAGTGGATCAGCTAATCGTCTTCCAATAGACACAGCGCCGCGGACTGTTAAATCTAAATCAGGAAACTCTTCGCGAGCAACGGCGGATGCAGAATAAATTGATGCACCACTTTCGCTGACCATCACCACAGAAATCTCCTTGGGTAATTCAGGTATTTTACGAATGAATTCTTCCGTTTCTCTTCCTGCTGTTCCGTTACCAATGGAAATTGCTTCGACCTGATGTTTTGCTAGCAAACGAAAAAGCGTATCCTCGGCTTGCATGGCTTCACGTTTTCCAAGATGAGGGTAAATAACATCATGCTCCAACAACTTTCCTTGCTCATCAAGTACTACAATTTTACATCCCGTTCGAAAACCAGGATCTACAGCAAGAATTCTTTTTTGTCCGATTGGCGACGACAATAAAAGTTCGCGAAGGTTTTGTGCGAAGACTTCTATTGCTTTAATATCTGAAACATCTTTTGTAAGCTCCCTAAATTCTGTTTCTAGTGTAGGTTGTAATAATCTTTTATAAGAACCGGAAACAGCAGCTTTCATCTGTTCGCCCACTTCACCTCTGCCTTTTACAAATTTCTTTTCGAGTAATTGTAAGGCGGAATCCATATCAGGAGCAAAATCCAGTAAGAGAATTCCTTCATTTTCTCCGCGACGCATCGCTAACATACGGTGAGAAGGGCAAATCATAAGTTTTTCATCCCAATTAAAATAGTCTCGAAACTTTTCTCCATCTGTTTCTTTTCCTACAACAACACGACTGCGAATGAGCGCTGTCTCACGAAAAAGTTTTCGCAAGCCATCACGTGCTTCAATGTTCTCAGAAATAATTTCTGCAATAATATCTCGTGCTCCATCTAACGCATCATGCGCATCGGCCACACCTTTAAGAACATCAATATACGTTGCGGCTTCTAATTGAACATCAAAATTCCCTTGCTCTAAAATTTTTAGCGCCAATGGCTCTAAGCCTTTTTCTCGTGCTGTGGTTGCTCTTGTCTTTCGTTTGGGTCTATATGGAAGGTACAAATCTTCTAGCTGAAGAATATTAGTTGCGTTAATAATTTGCTCGCGAAGCTCATCTGTAAGTTTTCCTTGTCCTTCAATTGTTTCGAGAATAAATGCACGACGTTTTTCCAACTCACGAAACAAAGCCATCTTATCTCGTACATCCATAATTTGAACTTCATCGAGTGAACCTGTCATTTCTTTTCGATAACGCGCTAAAAAAGGAACTGTTGCACCTTCATCTAGCAATTCAATGGTAGTTTCCACTTGCTTTACATCGATACTGAGAAGGACAGCAACTCTTCGGATATTTAAACGTTCAGATAAATCAGCCACAAATTAAATAGGTTAAAATAGTTGAGAACAAATATAACATGCGGAAGCAAGGAATACTCGGATAATTTTTGAACAAGAAAAATTGTGGATAAATCTAAAATTCGACATTTCTATCGCTTACTATACTGCTGCTCGTAATAGTTGGAATAATTTCCAGAAGTAACATTATCCAACCAGGTTTGATTATTCAAATACCAATCGACCGTTTTCTCCAATCCTTCTTCAAACTTCAAACTTGGTGTCCAACCAAGTTCATCCTGCAATTTCTTAGAATCGATGGCGTAACGTAAATCATGTCCCGCACGATCTTTTACAAATGAAATTAATTTTTCAGATGTCCCATCTGGTCGATTTAACTTCTTATCCATAATGCGACACAGCAATAAAATTAAATCGATATTTTTCCACTCATTATGCCCGCCGATATTGTACGTGTCGCCATTTTTGCCTTTGTGTAGAATCACATCAATTGCTCGTGCATGGTCTTCTACCCACAACCAATCTCGAATATTTTCACCTTTTCCATATACCGGAACGGCTTTGCTATTACAAATATTATTAATCGCAAGTGGAATTAGTTTTTCCGGAAAATGATGTGACCCATAATTATTTGAGCAATTAGAAATAACTATCGGTAAACCATACGTGTCGTGGTAGGCACGAACGAAATGATCTGAACTTGCTTTAGCAGCAGAATAAGGAGAATGTGGGTCATACTTTGTATGCTCTGTAAAAAAACCTGTTTCGCCTAAAGCGCCATAAACTTCATCGGTACTGATGTGGTAAAATCTTTTTTCTGAATACTTCCCGTTCCAACTATTTTTTACACTGTTCAAAAGATTAACGGTACCAACTACATTAGTCATTACAAATTCAATAGGATTTGAAATGGAGCGGTCCACGTGGGACTCTGCGGCCAAATGAATCACATAGGTAAAATCATATTTCAAAAACAAATCGTCTAAGAAATTTGCATCACAAATAGTTCCTTTTACAAAAGTATAATTTGATTTATTTTCAATGTCTTTAAGATTATCTAAATTCCCAGCATATGTAAGTGAATCTAAATTTACAATGTTATAATCAGGGTATTTATTTACAAATAAACGAACCACATGCGATCCGATGAATCCAGCACCTCCAGTGATCAGAATATTTTTCATTACTCAAATATTAGAATAGTTTCAAAAAAAAAGAGAATAATTACAAGCTCCAATAGTTCAATTTTTTTATTTTATTTCTATAAAATCCTTTGATGTCTGTTAACACACCTTTAGCACTCATTATAGAAGAAAAATATTTTTCGGTAAGCTGTTTGTATTCTTTATGACCAACAGCAACAATCACTCCATCATAACCTTTTCCTATTTTATTTAAGCCAAAACCATACTCGTGTTTCAACTCTTCACTGCTTGCATTCGGATCTGAAACATCCACCTTAACACCGAAAGATTTTAATTCTTTTACGATATCCGAAACTTTTGAATTTCTTATATCTGAAACATCTTCTTTAAATGTCGCGCCCATCACCAAAACTTTTGAACCATTAATATTTTTTCCAGCAGCAATTATTTTTTTTACAGTTGTTTTAGCAACATAAAAACCCATTGAATCGTTTATATAACGGCCAGAATTAATAACACGTGAATGGTACCCAAGGGCTTCTGCTTTATGCGTCAGGTAATAAGGGTCAACACCAATACAATGACCGCCAACTAGGCCAGGAGAAAATTTTAAGAAATTCCATTTAGTTCCCGCTGCTTCCAAAACATCATACGTATTAATTCCCATTCGCGAAAAGATAATTGACAACTCATTCATCAACGAAATATTAACATCGCGTTGCGTATTTTCAATAATTTTACATGCTTCTGCTACTTTGATGGAGGTTGCACGATGCGTACCTGGTTCCACAATAATTTCATAAGTCTTGGCAATATTATCTAAACTTATCGCATCACAGCCAGCCACAACTTTCAAAATTTTTGTAATGGTATGTTCTTTGTCGCCGGGATTAATGCGCTCTGGAGAATAACCTACTTTAAAATCCTTTTTGAATTTCAATCCGGATTCTTTTTCTAAAATAGGAATACAATCTTCCTCCGTACATCCGGGGTAAACGGTAGATTCGTAAACAACATAATCTCCTTTTTTCAAACATTTTCCAACAGTTGCGGAGGCGGAGAGTAACGGTTTTAAATTGGGTAAATTATGCTCATCAATCGGTGTAGGAACAGCTATAATAAAAAATTGGGCCTCTTTTAATTTTGAAATTGAAACAGTAAATTCAACATCACTTCCTTTAAAATCCGCTTTGGTTAATTCCTGACTTGGGTCTATTCCCTTTTGCATCATCTTTACACGCTTCTCGTTGATGTCAAAACCAATAACTTTTGATTTTTTCCCGAATGCCAATGCAATCGGAAGTCCTACATAACCAAGCCCAACTATTCCAATTTTAGCTTGTCCATTTTTTATGTCGTTATAAATTCCCATACTTTAACTTTTACGATCAGATTTTCTTATTGAATAAATTCGTTCTATCATATCCACAACCTTCAAACCTTCTAATGCATTTGTAGTTATTGTTGTTTTACCACTTAGTGTATCGATGACATTTTGAATAAGGAAATGATGATTATTAGCAGAACCTTTATAGGCGCCGTAATCATTTGCTGGCGCTGTGGCATCCAACTTCGGCAAAATATAGTCTTGTATGTGACAATACTCAACCTCATCCATATATTGTCCACCAATTTTTACACTTCCCTTACTTCCAATAATAGTAATACTGCTTTCCAGGTTTTTATCCCAAACCGCAGTGGAGTAATTAATACTACCCATTCCTCCATTCACAAAATCAAAACTAATAAATCCAGAATCTTCAAACTCAGTTAAATTTTCGTGCTTAAAATCTTGAAATTTAGCTTGTATATTTTTGATGTCGCCAAACAACCAATAAAGTAAATCTATCCAATGCGAAAATTGCGTAAACAAAGTTCCTCCATCTAAATGTTGCGTTCCCTTCCAACCTCCATTTTTATAATACCGTTCATCACGATTCCAGTAGCAATTCAATTGAACCATAAAAACTTCGCCAATAATCTTTTTATCTACAACATCCTTAACCCATACTGCAGGCGGCGAATAGCGATTTTGCATCACACAAAATACTTGACGATGATTTTGTAACGCTTTATAAATTATATTTTCACAGTCAGATTTATGCAAAGCCATTGGCTTTTCCATAACAACATGCTTACTTGCTTCTAGCACTTTCAATGCATGCGTTGCGTGCAAACCATTAGGCGTACAAACACTCACCACATCTACATCAGCGTGCTGGTTCAAAAGCTCATCAACAGATTGATAATAAGATTCTTTTATTTCTGCGTTGCCCGTTTGACTTTTAGAAAGCACATCACACACTGCAACCAATTCAGCACCTGGGTTACGACGCACCATTTCAGCATGACGTTTACCAATATGACCTTGACCGATGATTGCAAATTTTATCATATCCATAAAATGCTTTACAACTTAATAACTTTATTGTTCTCCAATTTATATTTTTCATTGCTCTCCGAGCAAATTGCAATCCCGTTGCTATCAAAAGCTAAGCGATGGCCAAATTCACTCATCCAACCTAATTGTTTAGCTGGATTACCAACAACACAAGCATAGGGCAGAATGGTTTTTGTCACAACCGCACCAGCACCAATAAAAGCATATTCACCAATATCATGTCCACAAACAATAGTTGCATTTGCACCTATGCTAGCACCCTTACCAACATGTGTTTTTGAATACTGCCCTCGACGAACAACAGCGCTTCTTGGATTTGTAATATTAGTAAAAACACAAGAAGGTCCAAGAAAAACATCGTCTGCGCATGTAACACCAGTATAGAGTGAAACATTATTCTGAATTTTCACATTTTTTCCAAGAACAACTTCTGAAGCGATCACAACATTTTGTCCAATGTTACAACCTTCACCAATAATACAATTGGACATGACATGAGAAAAATGCCAAATTTTGACTCCTTTAGCGATTTTGCATCCATCATCGATAATTGCTGTAGGATGTGCGAAATATTCCTTTTCCATATTCGTATTAATACGGTGCTAAGATAAGTGTTTTTAGAAGTTAAATTGGCTCAAAATGTTCCCAAACAACAAGTGAAATAAGCAATATTTATTTTTTTGTAAAATCGCGATGGTCTTTTTTATATAATTCATCATTGGAAAGTCCTTTGAAGTAAGCATAAGTTCTTTTCAAACCTTCAGCGCGATTCACTTTTGGTTCCCAGTTTAAAATTTTTCTTGCTATTGTAATATCAGGTTGACGCTGTTTAGGATCATCTTGTGGAAGCTCGCGGTAAACAATTTTTTGTGAAGTACCTGTGAGCTTAATAATTTCTTCTGCAAAATCTTTAATTGTAATTTCTTGTGGATTTCCAACGTTAATTGGATTCACATAATCACATAACAACAAACGAAAAATTCCTTCAACTAAATCATCAACATAACAAAATGATCGTGTTTGAGAGCCATCTCCAAAAATGGTAAGATCCTCGCCACGTAATGCCTGTCCAATAAATGCAGGTAAAACACGACCATCATTTAAGCGCATGCGAGGTCCGTAAGTATTAAAAATACGTATGATTCGTGTTTCAAGTCCGTGATAGGTATGATAGGCCATCGTCATGGCTTCCATGAAACGTTTTGCCTCATCATAAACACCACGAGGTCCAATTGGATTTACGTTTCCCCAATAATCCTCAGTTTGAGGATGAACAGTTGGATCTCCGTAAACCTCAGAAGTTGATGCAACAAGAATTCTCGCTTTTTTCACTCGGGCAAGACCAAGAAGATTGTGCGTTCCTAATGAGCTAACTTTTAATGTCTGAATTGGAATTTTTAAATAATCAATAGGACTTGCCGGCGATGCAAAATGTAGAATATAATCTAGTTCGCCAGGAATAAAAACAAACTTTGACACATCGTGGTGATGAAATTCAAAACATTTATTCTTAAATAAATGTTCGATGTTTTTTAAATCCCCCGTAATGAGATTATCCATTCCAACAACAAAATATCCTTCCTTAATAAAACGATCGCAAAGGTGTGATCCTAAAAATCCAGCAGCTCCTGTAATTAAAATTCTTTTTGCCATAATCTAAATTTATTGTTGGCTGACAACAGCTCTTCCAATGCTACTATAATAAAATCCTTTGTGCTGCATTTGTTCTAAACTATACAAATTTCTTCCATCAAAAATTACATTGTTTTTCATCAGCAATTTAATTTTCTCAAAATCAGGAGTACGAAACAAACTCCACTCCGTACAAATAATTAATGCATCGGCTTCATTCAAAATAGCATACTCATCAACACCGTATTCAATTTTATCTCCTAAAACTTTGGCAACATTATTCATTGCTTCAGGGTCGTAGGCAGCAACACGCGCACCAGCGTTCAACAATTCATCAATAATATAAAGAGAAGGTGACTCACGAATATCATCGGTGTCTGGTTTAAATGCAAGTCCCCACACTGCTATTTTTTTTCCTTTCAATTGGTTATTAAAAAAGGATTTTATTTTAGGGACAATTACCGTTTTCTGTTTATCATTAATTTCCATTACAGCATTCAGAATCTTCATTTCCTGATCTACATCACGTGCCGCTTTTGCAAGGGCCTGTACATCCTTTGGAAAACAACTTCCACCATAACCGATTCCAGGAAAAAGGAATCGCTTGCCAATCCGTTCGTCTGACCCCATTCCAATCCTGACCATATCTACGTTCGCGCCAAGCACTTCACATAAATTCGCGATTTCATTCATGAACGTAATTTTTGTTGCGAGAAATGCGTTGGCTGCATATTTTGTAAGCTCTGCAGATTTTTCATCCATAAAAATAATTGGATTCCCCTGCCTAACATAGGGCTTATATAATTCTTCCATACAAATTTTTGCGCGGTCACTCTGTGTTCCAATTACTACCCGATCAGGTCGCATAAAATCATCAACAGCAAATCCTTCGCGTAAAAACTCCGGATTAGAAACTACATCAAACGCTACTTTAGCATTTTTTGCAATAGCCGCATAAACTTTTTCTGCGGTTCCCACAGGGACAGTACTTTTATCAACAATAATTTTATATCCTTTAATAAGTTTACCAAGTTCTTCAGCAACACCTAGCACATAGGATAAGTCAGCCGAACCATCTTCACCGGGTGGCGTTGGTAAAGCAAGAAAAATTATTTCCGCATTTTCAATTGCTTTTTCCAAATTTGTTGTAAAAAATAATCGGCCTTGCTTAATATTGCGTTCAAACAATGAATCAAGATGGGGTTCGTAAATAGGAATAATTCCACTTTGCATTTTTTCGACTTTCAGTGCATCGATATCAACACAAGTAACGTGATTACCAGTTTCAGCAAGACAAGTCCCTGTGACAAGCCCAACATATCCAGAACCTACAACAGCAATATTCATATTTAAAAAATTAAACTTCGTTTAGTTAATTAATTCTAACACATTATCACAAATAAATTTTAATGTCACTTCATCAAGTTCTGTATGAATAGGAAGAGAAATCACATTTGCACAAAGTTGTTCTGTAACTGGAAAATCACCCTCTTTATACCTTTGATTTGCATATGCCTTTTGTAAATGAAGAGGCACAGGATAATAAACCATTGCAGGAATTCCTCTTGCTGCAAGCTGTTCACGTAATTTTGCACGATCAACTCCTACAAGTGTAAGTGTATATTGATGAAAAACATGTGTGCTATTTTTAACTCGCACTGGAATTTTTAACCTAGGATGAGCAGCGAAATAATTATCATAATAAGCAGCAACACTATTTCGTGCCACAGCATATTCATCGAGGTGCCGTAGTTTGATTCGAAGTACAGCCGCCTGAATACTATCTAAACGAGAATTTACTCCAACTGCATCATGGTAATACTGTTGACTTTGTCCGTGGTTAGCAATCATTTTAATTTTTGCAGCAAGAGAATCATTGTTAGTATAAATTGCGCCCCCATCACCATAACAACCTAAATTTTTAGAAGGGAAAAAAGAAGTGCAGCCAACATCTCCAATTGTTCCAGCCTTTTGCATTTTACCATTACTAAAAATATAATCTGATCCAATTGCTTGAGCTACGTCCTCGATTACAAATAAATTGTGCTTTTTCGCTAGCGCAGTAATTTGCTCCATTGCTGCACATTGTCCAAATAAATGAACAGGAACAATTGCTTTTGTGTTTGGTGTAATTGCTTTTTCAATTGCCTCAATATTAATTTGAAAAGTATCGGAATAAACATCTACAAGCACAGGTGTTAAACCTAAAAGTGCAATAACTTCAGCAGTTGCAACATAAGTAAAATTAGCAGTAATGACTTCATCACCTGTTTTTAAACCCAGTGCCATCATTGCAATTTGTAACGCATCAGTTCCATTTGCACAAGGAATGACATGCTTCACTCCAAGATATTTTTCAAGTTCGGTTTTAAATTCTTTTACTTCTGGACCATTAATAAAAGCCGATGATTGAATTACACCTAGTACAGCCAGGTCAATTTCTGCTTGGATTTTTTTATATTGTCCAAGCAAATCTACCATCTGTATTTTCTTCAAATTTTTCTCCATAATACTATGGTTTTCAGTCTGCGAAGATAGTAAATTTTGGATGAACACTCTCGTTGAGATAGCCCGTATAATCTTCAAATTGGCTACCTTTATCGAATGAAGTTAAAAACTATCGCATTATTTTTATTCGCGATGTCATCCCTCGTTGCAGCTGGTCAGGCCGTGCGTCAGGAAAAGAAAATGACGAAAAATAATCTTCATAAAAATAAATTAGAATTCGATTCATTGGTTCCCGGATTTACACTTGCATTTTCCTATGGCTACCAATACCCAGGTGGAGATTTGCTTTGGAGATTTGGTCCTAATTCCAATGCTGGAGCTTCGCTTACATACAAGAATAATAACAATGTATTTTTCATGGCACAATGGGGTTTTATTTTTGGAAAAAACTTACGTGGGCAAAATCCTCTTGATAGCATCTCAACTTCAGATGGACACGTAATTGATAAAGAAGGGAAAGCGGCTGACGTACGAATTTTTGAACGGGGATATACTTTAAGTATTTCCGCAGGAAAAATATTCAATTCATTTTTATCACCTAATAAAAATAGCGGACTACTATTAACGGGGGGATTTGGATATTTACAACACAAATTTAAAATATACGATAATGGATCTCGCACACCCCAACTGACAAAAGAATATCTAAAGGGATATGATCGACTAACAAGCGGGGTAGCTATAACAGAATTCATTGGATATTGGTTTATGAGTAAAAACCAATATGTAAATTTTTACGGCGGATTTGAATTTACACAAGGATTTACAAAAAGCAGAAGATCTTGGGATTATAATTTAATGCGAGCAGATACTGAAAGTCGTATCGACTTACTATCTGGTTTGAGAATAGGATGGATCATTCCGCTTTACAAAAAGAATGCTGCTACTAAATATTATTATTAAATCTGTATGAAGGCGTTTTATTCTCTCGGTGTTATTTTCTTCGGGATAAGTATTCGAATTGCTTCGCTTTTTAACTCAAAAGCTAAATTATGGGTGAGCGGACGAAAAAATCTTTTTGAAAAGCTGGAGAGCTATTTTAAAAATAATAATTCAAAAATCGCTTGGTTCCATTGTGCCTCACTTGGTGAATTCGAACAAGGTCGTCCAATTATAGAGGAATTCAAAAAAAGAAATTCGGACTTTAAAATTCTTTTAACTTTTTTTTCACCATCAGGCTACGAGGTAAGAAAAAATTTCCCTGGAGCCGATATTGTTTGTTATTTACCACTCGATACAGTAGCAAACGCAAAACGATTCGTTGAGTTAATAAACCCAACGATAGTCTACTTCGTCAAATATGAATTCTGGCTTAATTTTCTTTTCGAATTTAGAAAAAGAAAAATCCCTCACTTTTTAGTTTCTGCAGTATTCAGAGAAGATCAAATTTTCTTCAAACCATATGGAAAGATATTTTGTGATGCACTAAAAGGGTTTTCATATATTTTTACACAGGAAAGCAAATCGTTGGATTTATTAAATTCAATAGGAATTACAAAATCAGCTGTTGCAGGAGACACAAGATTTGACCGTGTAGCAGACATTGCAATAAATTCAACTGCAATTCCAATCGCAAAATCATTTGCCGGTGTGTCCCAAAATGTAATTATTGCCGGGAGCACATGGGTTACAGATGAAGAGAAACTCGTTCCTGCCATTAAAGGGATGTTAGCAAGAGGATGGAAGTTATTAATTGCCCCACATGAATTAGGTGAAGCGCATTTGATTTCAATTGAAAAAGAATTACATAAAATTGGAATTCAAGGCAATGAAATTATACGTTTTTCAAATGCAACCGAACAACTAGCAAACACAAAGAAAGTTCTGATTATTGATAATATCGGAATGTTATCTTCTCTATACGCATATGGTAAAATCGCCTACATAGGCGGGGGTTTTGGGAAGAGCATTCACAATATTTTAGAGGCTGCTGTTTTCGGTATGCCAATTATTTTTGGGCCAAAATTTGAGAAGTTCATTGAAGCTAAACAACTTATTTCTATTGGAGCCGCTATTACTGTAAATAATGAAATAGAATTAAAAAACACACTAGAAAAATTCGAAGAGGATGAAGAACTTCGATTGCTTTTAGCAAGTAAAGCACATGATTATATCCAAAACAATCGGGGTGCCACGGAACTAATTTTTAAAAAATCATCATTATTCATTAATCATTAAAAACCCAAGCGAGTCCAAATTTTAGGACAAAATCGTTTTGTGGATAATGTGGTATGATAATATAATTTCGCCCCATCATACCTGCATTCAAATGATCAGCCTTTACAAATACCCTTACTGGTTTTATTTTAATACTAAGCCAGGGTGAAAGAAAGATATAATTGCCAACTACATTACTATTTTGAATATAAAATTGTGCGAGATTAGGATTGTATGCATCAGCAAAATAGGCCGAAAAATAAGTTGCATCAAGTCCAACTTGTAATTGTAATGCCTTTTTAAAAATAAAAAAATCTCCGTAAACAGATTCCCTGACTATAAATTCAGGCAACCGAATTGGCGAGCCAACAGACAACTTATTATAAGTAAAGTTTGTGCTTGACTTAAATTTTTTAGTTTTAACAGAAAGTAAAAGCTGTCCTAATACAGCATTCACTGAGCCAGAAAATTGGACTGGTATTTTATTTTCATCAAAATAAATTGGCATATTATAATTATGAAAACCTCCAACAAGACCTATTACAAAAATATTATTTATTGTTTTCCAACCTCTAAGTGAAAAATTTGTTTGGGTGGAAGAATAAAAATCATTAACCCAACCGAAATGATTTCCTGAGTAATGAGAATAAATAAAATCGGGACGTTGTTTTTTTTGTTCTGCTACAAATTCATAATTCGCATCTTTACCAATACGTGCAGATAAAAAATAATCGCCTTTGTTATAACCATTAAAAACTGTCCATGCTGTAACATTAGCTTCAGGAATATTTTTTTTAGAAGTATTAAAATTTATAATTCCATCGATAAGAAAATTAGAATATGCCGTTTGAATTGTGTCATTCGAAACAGTTCCAAGCTCATGTCGTAAACCAACCTTACCAAAAAGTTTTCGAGACTGCCCTTCCTTATAAAACTGAAATCTTTCAATCCACAAACCATTTGCAAGTTTCCAATGATTCGTAGAATCTAGCGTTTGGATAGAGTCTTTGAAAATTATTGGATAAAATCCGGATTGCGGATTATCATCCTGGTAAACATAGCTTTCATCTGAAATACTTACATTATGTACGATTGAACAATTAGGAAATATTTTTGTAGAAGTAGGGAGACTGTCACCGAAGGAACTTAATGTGTCAATTACTTCGCCAAAAGCCCAATATTGATTTACCCAAGCACTCCTAACCTGTTGACGGGTTTCGGCTGCATATAAATTAACGGCAACAACACGCCGATCAAGCTGATTTCGAAATAGAAAATCTGAATCATTTGCAATTCCACCATTTTCTTGCACATCGATTGTTGTCCATTTTAAATCTGCAACAAGCGCATACCTTCTTCCTGGGGATCGATACCATCCGTTTAAATTAACATTTGTATTATTTGTATTTTGTCTTTGATAAAATCCAGCAGAGCGGATGCGATTAAAACCCAAAGCAACATTACAGTTATCTCCGAATTGATGTGCGTGAATTATACCAATATTTAATTCCTGCTTTTGTCCTAAAACCAACTGAATTTTAGTGTAGGGAGACGGCGTTTTATAAAAATTTTTATCGTCTGAAAAATTAAACAAGGGTAAAAAAAATATGTTTCCTCTATTAGAAAATATGGTTTTAGAAATTTGAGGCAAGGTTATTTTTTTTTCAGGTGCGCCTGCATTCCCTGTATTTGGATGTAGCACTCGATAATTCTGAAAACCGTCTAAACTATTTTGAATAAGAAAAGTCGTACCGATAACACCAGCATCAAAACCATCTTCTTTAAAAAAATAAAATTTCGTAGAATCAACGGGTACTGAAGCAATCTCTTTTTTTATTGAAGCGGATTGGGAAAATCCTTGAGTAGCTCCTGCTGTCTGAAAGAATAATAAAAAAATTATAAAATCTTTTGTTTTAAATTTCATGCAAAATGAATGAGTAACAAAAGTAATAGGATTGCGATGGAATTAGAATAAAAAATGAAACCCCGATCTTTAGGATCGGGGTTTCGGAAAACTGGCAGCGACATACTCTCCCACCTTGTAGGGCAGTACCATCTGCGCGGACGGGCTTAACTTCTCTGTTCGAAATGGGAAGAGGTGTACCCCGTCGCTATAGCCACCATGAATCTTAAATATTTTAAAATAACATAATGGAAGGAAACACAAATTAGAAGCGGCGTCCAAAGAAAGACTAAAGAGCAATTAGTATCGCTCGGCTTTGACATTACTGCCTTTACACCTGCGACCTATCAACGTCGTAGTCTTCGACGGCTCTTAAGGAAGATCTCATCTTGAGGCGAGCTTCGCACTTATATGCTTTCAGCGCTTATCTCATCCAGACTTAGCTACCCTGCGCTGCACCTAGGCGGCACAACAGGCACACTAGCGGTCTGTCCAACTCGGTCCTCTCGTACTAGAGTTAGGTCCCCTCAAATCTCCTACGCCCACAACAGATAGGGACCGAACTGTCTCACGACGTTCTGAACCCAGCTCGCGTGCCACTTTAATCGGCGAACAGCCGAACCCTTGGGACCTTCTCCAGCCCCAGGATGTGACGAGCCGA
>Ga0214919_10002407_pt1 | contig 29464 bp, 56 predicted proteins | sample LL1503_MetaG_FD_177994 | JGI IMG/M metagenome (GOLD analysis project Ga0214919, IMG submission 177994) | Freshwater microbial communities from Lake Lanier, Atlanta, Georgia, United States - LL-1503 | ecosystem: Environmental > Aquatic > Freshwater > Lake | place: USA: Georgia | collected... | reverse complement strand
CTCGCGTAAATTATTAATATCCTGATATGGGAAATTTTCCACAAATGATTTTATGTCTTTATTTCTTTCAAATAGCTTCATGGAACCAACGAGTGCTGTATCTGGACAAAATGCAAAATTTAATTCCGAATTGAATTCGGAAAGTTTTACTTCTTGTGTTTTTTTTGATTTTCTCATTCTTCGTTTTCGATGTAAAATGTAAATTTATTTTTTGTATCGTCTTTAATCTTATCTTGCGTAATCAATCTCCACCTCATTCTCTGGAAGTTGCTATTACAATGAAAACTCCATAATGTATTTATTAGATTTTTTTTACTTATTGTCCCATTTTTTTTAATCAAATCTAAAACTTTATCATATTTAGCTGGCACATTTCCTATGCCATCTTTTATTGACTCTAATATCTTTTTATTGAAAATTGAATCGTCCGGACAGAACAAGTGTTTTAATTTTGGATTTAAACGTATTGTATCCGTATTAATTTTGGCCGAATCTAAAAGTAATATTATTTTATTTTTTAACTCCTGGGAATTTTCATGGAAAAATGAATCGGCATGGTCATAATCTTTAAACATGTCCAAATATACCTCTCTTTTGGGTATTAGGGTAAAACACCCATTATATATCGCGTCTAAAGCAGCCATGTTCCAAGTTGAGTACCCCTTGTGATTACAAATAGAAAAATGACTATTATTTATCAAATAACCATATTGGTTGTCTGGAACTTGTTCTATATGTACGAATGGATATGTTTTTGCTATATGCGCGCCTTCTTTGTTTGCCGCATCCGTTATCCAAAGAATAAAGTCTTTGCGCGTTGAATATAGGTCATCAAATATTTTGACAACCTCTTTCCATTGTGTTGTCTTATTGAGTCTATGATTGAATAAAACTATCTTTTTGCCATTAAATTTTGATAAATCTATTGGATCATTTCCAAATTTGGTGGCGGCAGGTCTAAAGTTTAAAACTTTATCGCTCTTTATTTCTGAGATGTCACTTCCGGAATCTCCGAATCTATTTTTAAATTCATTTTTAAACAATGAAAAAGCGTATTCACTATGAAATGCTGAGTAATCGGCATCAATGAACCCTTCAACTTGTCTATAAAAGAACCCCCCTAGATCTTCGCTGAATTTTCTGGATTCTCCGCAATCTATCCAATGATAAAAGTTTATTATAACTGGCTTCTCCCTCTTAGCTGTGTCAAAAAGAGTTCTTAACGATCCTGATGCTTCTGGCTGATTGTTAAGAATAAAGTCAATATCAGTATTGTAAGGTAAAGCATCCAGTATAGATCTGCCGTAGAAATCGTATCTGTTTCTGTGGATACTAGTAGGATAGGGGTAATAAATGAAATCAATATTTGGATGAGCATCAAGAAACCATTTTTGTTCATTTTTTTTAAAAATTTGATCTGGTACGACCCAAGTGAATCTATAATCTTTTGGAAAGCTTTTTAGTAGTTGTTTTACATATATAAATCCACTATCCTTATAGTAGTAAAATCTTTTGCTGATCTTATCTATGACCAGCGGATTCATATAAATTAATCCTCTAAGCATTATCTTTTGAGAACCATGCCAACATTGTCTTCAAGATACCACTTTTGTTAAAGCATTTAGTATTATTTTCACCTTCGTACTTCATGGATTCCTTGACTCGCTTTTTAGCTTCAATCTTTGCTTTTTCCATTTTTTCGCGACATTTACATGAAGAACTTTGACAACTCATAATTTATTATACTAATTCTTTTTTATCGTTTTTATATTTAAAGATCGCTAAATTTTTTGCTTTTGCTTCTACTTCTGTATCTACGTTATAATTTGAATAAATTGCTGGAATATTTGTTATATAATCTGAATGCGCTCTGTCATTGCTTTTGGTCTTACCCTCTGAATGATGGAAGACTGGAACTGTATTTCTCCAACTATTCATTGCACTTTTAAAAGCGTCATCGAAAGATAATAGTTTATCTGGATTGCAAGTATAATGAAGTGAGTCGAAAACTACTGGAACATTTGGAAAATAATGCCTGATATTTGATACTGTCCAATATCCGGAATGCTCATTTTCGAAAGTTAATCTAGTCAAAACATTAATCGGTAATTTCTGCAATGATTGTCTGAATAGAGGAATCAATGGAATTGGATCTTTTCCATTACTTAGATGTATATTAATATGAGCCGTATGATTTTCTGGCAAGCCTAATCTATCCATGAAACTCGCGTGATGAATTAAATTTTTTATTGAGTTATTTCTAACATTTTCGCGCTCTGAACCTAAACTGCAAAATTGACCAGGATGAGTGGAGCATCTTCCGCCCATTTCGTAATATCTTTCAACTGCTATCCTAGCAGAGTTCCAGTTCGAATTATTTGAACAAAATAAATGATAAACGCTAGAAAAATCATCATGGTCGCCAAGCGGAAAAAGATCTGAGGATATTCTATAAATCCAAATTTTCTTTTCAATGCAGTAATTAATAACTTTTACTAATTCGCTTAGATTATTATGATATATATCGGTAAGTTTTTGAGCAGCTTGAGATTTATTTTTATTGCACCAAGCTAGAGTTGTGGTTTTGAATTTTGTGCCAACATAATCGTCGTGTGGCAAGGCTATACAGCAGAATCCAATTCGTTGTGTGATCATGTATTAAATTTATGATAATTTTAAAGGATAGTCAAGCTGCTTGAGTTCTATTCCAAATTTATTAGCCAAAACCAATGATGAGTCGTCCCTATCGTACACTTCTCGATAGATTACTTTTTTAATACCATAAGACGCAAGAGACTTTAGGCAGTCGTTACATGGTAATAGCGTGATAGCCGCCAAGTAACATTCGTTAGGTTTTACAAATCTTAGCGCGTTTTGTTCGCTATGATTTACATATTTGCGCCTTTCGTCTCTATCGGTCCAGTCTTCCTCAACCCCGCTTGGAAATCCATTGTATCCAAGCGAGGCAATTGTATTATCATGCCTCAATAAGCAGCAGCCCACCTTAACATACGGATCTTTGGATTTTAAAGCAGCCACTCCAGCCAGAGCTATTGCGTACTCTTCCCAGCTCATTACAAATTAAAATAAATCCGATTGACTAACCCCATCTCTTTATCAAAGAGCGACGATACTACTCCTCTGGTATTATTCACATATCCGCGCTTTTTGTGCCAAGCGTCGCTTGCACTCAATGATGGAAGCCATTCTACTTTGACTCCTTGCATCTCCCTTGCTTGCATCATATGCATATGTCCAAGATGCCACGTTCTATGCTTTGATTCGCCCCACTCCTTTGGCTTTTCAGTAGCCATAATTCCCACAAGATCAGTTACTTTCTCTTGATCTCCGTGAGTATATCCAATTAGATTTTTACCAAAAGAATAATATTTTCTTGCTGTAGGCGAGTTATTTACGCTTACTCGTTTATCATTTTCATATTTTACTTCAATTAAGTCTCCAAGCATAAACTCCGATAATCCACCATGATTTCCACTTACTATAACAATATCTACCGGAGCAACTTTCTTCAGCTTTTCGATTGTATTAATGATTAACTTTCTTCCCTCCCTGAGGATCTTTTTGAATCTGGAGTCTGTATCTTGTCGCGTTCCGGCTGTTGTAGTGTTTTGCTCGTTATCGATTTGAAAGAAATCATTACCAAAAGGAAAGACGATTTTTGAAATATCAAATTTAGAAGCCATCTGCAAAGTATAATCAATTGATTTATTGATGGCTACCGTAGCCTCTTTCATATCATAATCTTCCCCAGTTTCCTCAGCCCATGCCAATTTACCCCAGTGAAGGTCAAATGGCGCGAATTCCAGTAAAAGCCCGTTCTGACGGGTTTTATACTTCGCAGAAGCGGAATACTGACACGATTGAGCCAATTCTTTTTTTAGATCTTCCAATCTCTGACCGAGATACTCTTTCTTTTTCAAGTAAACTTTAAAATTGTATCCTCTGGTATTTTCTTCAATAGTATAGTGATCTACTAGCCATTTTGATTCATCCACGCCGCAAGATTTGAGCGTTTGCTCTAGGCTTTTTCCAGAAGAGCATGGGAGCATGATGGATCCGTCGTCTGCGATATCGTCGTCGAACGTGGCTTTTTTAGCCTTTGCTGTTTTATTTACTTTGACTGGCGTTGTATTTTTATTCATGTTTTTTAAATTGAAATTTTATTTGTACAGATTTTTTAGTTTAACCTTGGTTCTTTTTTCTCCATAGTGTTCACTCCATGAAAAGGGTGACATATTGTCATACGACGGGCTTGCGGTGTGTATGAACTTAAGTAGTTCTTTAGCCTCATAGTTTTCGAATGATTTCAATTCCGCAAATAATGCTACCAGTATTTTTTCCTTTTTTGTCATTTTTATAAATGAATTAAGCTGTTGTTAGTTCCATGTTTTCTATATTTTTTAATGATTTAATTATATATGATTTAATATGATTCTCACATGAGTCTGCGTCTTTGATTTGAACCAATGCTTCTTTGAAGTACAAGGGATTTTTAATCATAAAACTTTGAACTTCTTGATTTTTGAAGAATAGAGAAACAATTCTTTCCTCTGAGAGAATTGGCAGGAAGAATTTACGATAGTCTTTGCTCTTTGTGAAAAAGGGAATTGCGCTTTGGTATGAGTTTTCGGCAGACAGTAAATCTTTAGCTGCGGCGTAATCTGATTTTGCAAAAATTTCAGCCAATTTGTCTTCTATGCTGCCTACTGTAATAGACGTAATTAATTTTGATGGATTTGATTCAATTGGTAAAACATCAAACATATCGCCGCCTAATTTATGAATTTCCAAAGCATAATCGAGTCTTCTTGGCGACACTTGTAATTGCGTTTGTTTTGGAAGAGCGTCCCACCATTCTATTGCGGACTTGGCAATATCTGTTCCAAATTTCGATGTGAAATATTGCAAATCGGCTTGATATGGCAATTTAATTTGTATTTGAAATCTATCAGTTTGCGCTGGGTCTAACTGCTCAACGTCATACGATTGTTCTAATTCGTCATCGGAGAATGGATTTATACCCACCCAAACAGCTTTTAGCGATGGAAATTTTTTACCATTGATGCTTTTAAATTGAATAAGTTCCATACAGCCATTGCGAACTTTTTTATGAGCCCGATTGTATTCATCAATAAAAATCGCTTTTATATTCTTCAAAACAAAATGCTTTGGCAAGACAAAGTCAAGATAATGATTTCCTTTATCGTCTTTTTCTTCTCTTGGTACGCCAACAAAATCAATAAATGGGTCCATTGTGGCTCCGGAAAGATAGAGCCAGTTGCCCTCTCCAAACTCTTCATTGAAGACTTCTGAGATTATTGTGGTTTTTCCGGTTCCGGCTCTTCCTTCTAGAAGCACATTTTGATCGGCTTTTAGATAGAACTTCAATTTAGCTTGTAACTTTTGGTAGTCGAAGGTTTGTTTTGACATAACCGAATTATGTTTTATTTTTATATGAATGTCAAGAGCTCTGCCTTATGAATTATTCAAAATCTTTTAACATAAAAGTGTAGGAATTTTTTGGAATACAGCTCCTGTAATTTTCAGAAAGGAACCAATACCACTTTTTAGGGTTTTCTGGTTTTATATAGTCTCCCGCTCCATCTGTTATTACAAAAACTGCTCCAATATTTAAATACTTTTTGCCTTCTTTTTTAATTGTTTTTTGAATAAAATTCTCCAATGCAATAAATGAAGTTCCGCCAAATCCGTACAATTTGCCTTTTTCTACGTCTTTTTCATTTAATTTGAATACTTTGGTATCAAAGCAATGGTAATGAATATTAAATTTTTCAGTTGGAAGTGATTTTGCGGCTCTCCAAAACCTTGGCGCCAAATCTGTACAACTTCCAGACGTGTCCAAAAACATCCAGACGTCTATTTTATCATTATTATTCTTTTTAATTTCCTGTTCGATATCAGAAGCTATGAAGAAACCGGTATTGAGAAGAGAGTTTCTGCGCGGTTTGGCCAACCAGTGAAGGTCATCTTTTTCGGCTTTTGAAAACTTTTGGCTCCATTTTTTAATAACAGTTTCCCATTTCTTTTTGGGTTTTGGTTTTATTTTTCCAATAAGTTTAGTTAGTGTTCCGGAGGCGTTTCCCGCTAGTTTTCCTTGATCAGATTGTTCTTTTTGGGAATTCCTATCCATTCTTTCGGCTATATCTTTTAGACTTTCCTTCTCTTCTTCCGAGAGGGAGTCCATAAGTTGCCCCATTTTTTCCTCTGCCGCCTTTTCATTGAATGATTCCAGATCAGAATGAGAATTGGATTCTAACTCTCCTTCTCCGCTTTCGCCACTACCCATTCCGCACATTGAAATTTCTGAAGTGTCAGAGTCGTTTTTAAATTTATTAAAATAAAATTCATAACTTTGATCATTTGGTAGTTTTTGTTTTTTAAAAACTGTATCCGCCCAGCAGTATTTACTTTTTGGATCTATATTTTTTCTATTGAATCCAAAGTATTTAACAAGCATTTCATTTATGGGAATATCTAGACAAGCGTTTACCATGTGGGGATTTAATTTTGCCGTCATTGAGCATGCTCGTTTGCCATGCTCTAGAATAACATGAAGGCATTCGTGGCATACGATAAAATCTTTTTGTTCTTGAGACAACTTGCTCCAGAATTTCTTGTTGATTAAGAAATCAACGCATTCATTTTCCCTATTGAATACCACGCAAGCGGTTGGATATTTTTTAGATGTGGTAAAAGATGGACGAACTAAATCCCAAAATTTATAAAAAACACCATGATATTTAATTATATTGATGGATATGTCTCTTGATTCCTCGTAGGAAAGTGGTTCGATTTCGTTTTTCGAATTCATAATAGATGAAAAAGTATCCAAATAAAACAGCCAATATAAAAATATACAGGTTCCATATTATTAATATGGAGTTTTTTTAAACCTGGGTCAATATTTTTTTTTGCTATTCGCGGGACCAAACTCTTGTTTGGAGATGAGTGAAGTTGCTATCGATCCATACGTACTGGTGCTTTGGGATAGACCCAAGGAAGCTATTCATCTATTTCAAAATCATCAGTTTTGGACGTTACGGAGTGTCTATTCTCTACTATAAAATTAAAAAGATTTAATATTTCTTTCTCGAATTCAATTTGCTTGCTGTCTTCGATTTTAGACACAGTAAAATCTATGATGGAAACACACATTCCGGCTACTATTGCTGGATCTATTTTGGCAGTATTAATTTGTCTACAAGCTGGCATTTCATTATTCACTACGCCAACTTCAAAAACTGGGAGAAATGAGGTTTTAGTTTTCAAGTTCTAGATATTTATGTAGAATATTTTCAATAACTTCGTTCACTGAAATATCGTTTTCGATTGAATCGGTGATGAGGTTTTCCAGTACTTCCCTTGACCATTCCGAAATGTCTACTTCTAGTGAGGCATATTTTTTAAGAATAATCGATCCATCTTCACCGGCTTCGCACGAAAGCTTTTCGCCTGTTTTCAATCCAAGCTCGGAAATTTGCTGTTCTGAGAATTGAATGTATAGCTCTTCTGATCTTTTTACTTGTGTTTTAAACATAAATTAGTATAGTTCCACATCGTGTTCGTGAAAATCTTGGTATAGTCTTGTTCTGAGTGCTTCTAGAAGTTTGTATTCATTATCTTGTAAGTTGTCTGAATTATATTTCAACTGATCTCTAAGATATCTGTCGAATTGAGAAACCGCTGCTCTATATTTCCACGCTTTTGATGCTGCATCAAAATCTTCTTGATCCTCTGGGAGATTGAATTCTAGGATTGCTTTCATATATAAAAAACTTCTGGCGCTTTAGAGAATTTTATATTACATCACTTTTACGTCGATGTCAAGCGTTTCTGGTTGAGCAAGTGGTACTACAACCTTCAACAGACCATCAATATAAGATGATGAGATTTTCTTCTTTTGTACTTTTTCACCTAATGAAAAAGACAGTTTTCCTTTTCTTTGACTGATGCCTTTGCGCAAGAAAGAATTTTTATCTTCATCTTCTTGATCCAAGCATTTTACTTCAATATTGAGAAGAGCGTCTTTCACTTTTACATCAATATTATTTTTGCCAACTCCGGCTAGGGCTACTTCAATTTCATATTGTTTCTCTTCGCCTTTGTCATTTTTGATCAGCTTAATGTTATAAGGATAGACGGCGTTTGGTACATCCAAAGCCTTATCCAAATTTCCAATAGCTGACGATAGCCAATTATCATTGAACAGATCGGGTAATCGGCTTAAAACCCTTTCTGTGGACGAAAAATGTCCAGGTACTAATGTTGTTGTCATTTTAATTTTCTCCTTTATTAAGCGAGTTTTTATTTGTTTATTTATTTTTTCTAACCTCTTTGAGCGCCAGAAGCTAAATTAATTATACATGTTAAAATAAAAATTTATAACCAAAATATAAATAAGTTGTCAATCCTACAATCAATATGATGACTAATTTAATTTTTTGATCTGTCTGCATCTTGTTTTTTATTTTTATTCTTCCAAGCGATTTGGTCAAAATTTTCAAAATACTTGCTGCTGATATTTCTAGGCTTGTCTCCTTTGCCGGCATCACTTTTGGGTTTAAAAATTGAATCTTTTTTATCTGACATGTTTACCTTTATCTTTATACATTTTGAACAATCTTTCGAAGCCTTTTCTACAGGCTATTCCACCAATTACCCAATCGTCCCTATCTGTTTGGGAAGCAGCCCAATTTTCTATTACTTTGACTGCTTCGACTACGTGAGCAGGTGGTTTAAATGGAATACGAGTCTCTTTTATGGTTTTGTCCATATTAGCTTATTATTTTCAAATTTTTGAATGTAACCCATCTTGGCAAATTCTACTCTTTCCTTTTTTTGCAGTATATCTAAAAATAACAGTACGAATACGACAGTTATTGAAACGAAAGAAATATAGAATTCAATTGGTATTTTTTTTATTGTAGGTATTTTAGTATTCATTTGAGATAATGATCGCATATTTTTAATCCATGTCAAGAGGATTTTAATTTGAATATGCTCGATTTAAAAATTGATTTAAATCGCAGCTATAGATACCGTGATCTCCATCTTCTAAAATTGGACACGTCTTACCCCTCATGAAATTATCCCAAGATTCTATAAGTTCAAAGGGAATTACTGAAATAATTTCGCTTTCTTTGATTTCTTTTTTTTCTAGAGCTTTTTCTTCTAAGGTTTTAATCCAATTTGCCATGTTGATTTAATAATGTGATTGCTTTTTTAGTTTCAAATTCAACTTTTTTATATTCTGATAATTTTTGTTCTAGTTCTTTAATAGAAGCAGTATAGAATTTACCATGGTTGCTCAGTATTACTTCTCTCGTCCCATCTCTTTCGATAACATAACCCCAACCATCTGCCTCCCAACCTAGATGTAAGACTGGAAATTTGAAAATAGTTTTTCCATGCGTTTTCTCTATTTTTTCCTCTTCTGCACTTTTAACTTGCGTGAATGATTGCAAATCCGGCGCAGGATAATCATCATAATTTTTTATAATATCTAGTGGATTCTTTTCTTCTTCCCATGATCCGAGGATATCTGGATAAGACTGGAAAGCTGTTTCTTGATCTGGTATACTCATTAAATTTATACTGAGATTGTGCATATATGTGTTTAAATTGTTTATTTTCAATAGGGGACTTATGTCCAAAAATAGTCTCTACGTTTAATAATTTGAATTAAAATATCTGTATCTTTTTCTTCAATAAGTTTTTCTAATCTGTTTACTTCCTTATACTTTATATCATATGGGATGCCATCATTTTTCATTTGGTACATTTTTCTTCCATTTTCATCTATAAATGGCTCGAACATATCATCAATAGACCAAGTTTTTGGATAAGAGTTGTCTTTTTCCTTCTCCAAAGAAGGTCGTTCTTTTGTAATATAATTGTAAGAGCTTTCCAGCCATTCTGCGAACTCTTGATGGTTTTCCGTAGCAGTCCAATCTACTATGCCGTCAACGTACTCGTCTTCATAGAATGCTTTAATGAACTCGAAATTAACATCTACGATAAGACTTGTAACGTCTCTATATTGCCTCGGTATGCTTTTGCGTATTCTTGAATTGCTTGGTTTAAATACGGGTTTAATACTGTCGTAATACCACATCCGCCATCTGTAGGGTAACAGATCCCAGGCATCCCAAATTCCGAATTTTTCACATAGGAGACTGCGCGCTTTGAAAAAAATAGTCTGATTTTCCGGAAATTCTTTTAAAGAATGATTTTTAGCTATGAATTTTTCTTCGTTCATCTTTTGCATATTTAAATCAAATAAGATATCTGATGATAAACATGCGAATTTTAGAAGACGCGTTGGAAACTTGATAGAAAAAGTTAGAAACTTTACGCCAGCAAAAACTCCATCCAAGCTTTCTGAGAAGCCTTTTTATTCTGCTGGACAGCTTTCTATCCTCAAGCTTTCTTTTCTCTTCCCATTCTTTATGGTAAAGCGTTCTAGATTTTTGCTTTTCGCACTTTGCGAGTTCGATTTTATCAAGTTTTCCATAAATGAAGTAAGCATTGAACTCTACCCAAAATGATTCCTCATCTGTATGGTCTACTCCTGTATAAAAATTGATTACTCCATGATGCTCAACAAATTTATCATACTGATTTGTAATTTTCACATCTTTAAAGAGATCCCACGGCTTGCGATCTTTTGACTTTTTTTCCTCCTCCGTATAGTGAACATATTCGCGCTCTGTAACATTTTCTATCAAGCGTCCGTCCTCAAGGATCGTATAATGAAGTAGACAATTTTCCAAATCCTTAGTTTGGAACGAAGTTTCTTCCCATTTGATTCCCGCAGCTCTCAATTCATCATTGAGCGGCAATTCTTTTTTACATTGTATGTCATCGAACATTCCCATAATTTTATTTTTTCTTTTGTTGTTTTTTTAGTTTTTTAATTTGTTTTTTGAGATCGCCGGCTTCGTTTTTCAGTTCTTCTGCTTCGGTTTCTGCGGCGTGTAGCTTGTTACTGCACGTTAGAAAGTACGAGTCAGCCTGTCTTAAATCTTCTTTTAAAAGAAGAATTTCCTGTTTGAGTTGTTCTTTGGTTTTCATTTGAATGAATACTTTGTTCTCTTATATATAAGATATGAGTTTTTTATCTAAAGTCAAGTTTTAAAAAAATCATACAGTTTTTGATCCCATAATTTTCGTTCTTTAAACTGGTTTTGAGCATCTATAGAGAGATCCTCAAATTTTATTTTTTTATATATATTGTCATGTTTTCTGTTTGCAAGAGATTCTATATCGAAATCCTGCATATTAAAACATTTCAGCATCGCTTCTTTTACTGCTTTGTCAGTGTCTTTGGCATCGTATATGTTAAAATTCTGAAGAATCTCGCAAGCTTTATTAAAATCATCTTCTGTTAATTTTACGCCATTCGGTATGTTTAATAAATTTCTTATTAGCCAACTATCCCGCAATTGTTTCGACATAACATGCTCTTGGAAAGAACCGCTCTTGAATACTCCATGCGAGCGTTCGTGCTTTGATTTGTCAGAGGTCAGATAATTATAAAGGGACTGCTCCCTAGAAAATGGTTCTCTTAATATTATAAATTTATGCAAATTAAATTTAGCTAAAAACAAAAAAAGTGATTTAAGAGAAGTTTCGGTACATCTAAATCCGCGTCCTTCAATAACAACTGAATGTATAGATAATCGCTGCAAAATGTCTTCTGTTAAATCTTCGATGCGCAAGTCCCAAGGTATTTTTGAACTATTTAGCGATGTGAATTTGTCATGCTTGTTTAAAAAATTTAAATTATCAATTACTATAAGTTTTGCTACCTCATATTTTTCTTCTAAAATGACTCTGATCGCTTGAATTTCGCTTTGACTATGCACCCTAGCTGCATACAAAAGGCAGTGAGATACATATGTTCCGGAATTTTTTGGAATATGATAAAATACTGGTATACTATTAATTTTCATAAGTGTTTTTAATATTTTTTGTTTTTATTTTAATAAGCTTTGAAAGTTCTCCACTAGAAACTTTGATTTTTCTTTTTGCCAATCTAGATGTTTATATTTACTTTCGTAAGATTCATTTAGAGATTCTTCTGTTAAGTCCTCCCATTTATCGACTATTAAAAGTGGCAAATCGTAAATATCTCTTAGTTCTCTATGCACAATGTGATTAGTTACTACGGGTACTGTTTCGCATAGAATAGACTCGCATATCTTAGGGGTCTGAATGCCATTCCCTAATGGACATGCAAAAAACTTATAATCACTCAACTTTTCAAAATAGTCTAGGGGATTACAAAACATATTATCCATGAATGGAGAGCTTTGCGTGAAGTCGGCTAACGATCTTCTGTCGCTAATTTTTGCTGTAAGGTGAGGCCATTTACTGCCAAAAGCAGAACCAATTAGCTTAGTTTTATTTTTTGGCTTGTTTATATGGTGTAGTATTTGATCTCCACCACATCTTAAAATATATCCCATGATCGTGCCCATTGGTATGGTAGTCACCCAATCGCACTCTATATTTTTTGCTTCGTAATAAATTTTTTTGAATAAATGTCTTACCTCTTTTAAAAATTCAATATTTCGACTTAAAGGCCAATCGTTCCCTGCGCACACGAGATTGCCTAACTGTATCTCATTGAGGTGGTCGTTCCGCTCTTTAAGATACGAAAGAGTTTCACTACTTATTCTTCTAGCTTTTTTAACGTCACAATAAACATCATTGGTCACGGAGTTGGGGTTAACGTATGTTTTTTGCGGATGTATAATAACTTTAAAGTGTGTGAAAACGTCCGGTTGTAGTAATAGAATATCTTCGATTTCTTTTTTTGACATTGCGGCTGAAGAGATGTTCCAGTTTAAAAAACGAGGATCGTATCTAAAATTGAGAATTTGATTGATAGAATTAAACATAAATATTATACAAACAGTTCGGTTTGGCGACCTCGCCAGTTTTTCGAGGATTCGCCCAAATGTATAATAAATTTACTATTTTCCAAATTCTTCACAGCTCCCATATGTCCGAAATGCGTTTTTACAAATTGAATATCACTAGCGTCAGCATTATGATTCTCAAGGAATGTAAATTTGTTAGCGTTATACATAAAAATTTGACAAAATCCAATACCTGGCTTGTTATATCTCCTGTGATCAGTTAAAAGATTAAAATGTCTTGAGTTTAAATATTCGTTCAGTGCGGATTTCGTGACGCAGTGTTTTCTATGCATTCCGTATATCACGTTCGGATCTTTCTCCTTGCCGTGCATCAACTCTTTGAAGTTTTCCGGAAAGACGATGTCTGAGTCTGTCATTACAAGCCAATCTTGATATCCTATCTCGTTCAAATACTGGAACCCTTTGTTTATAATCGCACCTTTATTAAACGTCTTTCCGTTTTTCTTTAAAATTTCATCCGGAAATACTAAGCATTTAACATTGGAGTGTTTACTGCAAATATTTTGGCACTCTTTATCGCTTTCAATTGTTAGTACTATGATTTCATCGAATTGAAGAGTATTGTATGGTAAGACTACTTCCAAGTAGTCTGCATAATTTACTGATACTAATAATGCTGTTATCATAATTTTTCCACCGCTATTTGATAATTGGAAATTAATATCTGAATATTATTCTGACAATCTGTTAGAAATCGATCTATGCCCTTTTTAGTCTCTTCAATATCATGACAGTCTTTCCATAAATAATCATCGAAAAGAATTATACCTCCGGTTTTGCATAGCTCTAGAGAGAGTAAACCATCTAAGTACACTCCTTGCTCTCGATGGTCTCCGTCTACATATATAAAATCAAATTTATTTTTATATTCAAGTGTTAATTTTGTCAAAGCGGATGAGCTTAACTCTCTGTATAATTCAATTTTTTCAAAATTATGTTTTGTATTTTCAATAAATCTATTGTATTGCTGATTGAAGCAATTCCAATATTTATTACTCAATTCGTCTTTTGCGTTTAAATTATCAACTAAATACGTATTTTCTAAAGGATCTATACAAACAATCTTACCATCATGTGAAAGAATATTGTCAACAATGTAATTGGTGGTCTTACCTTCAAAACATCCAATTTCTAAACATAAATTTAAATTACTTAACTTGAGTTGTTTTATATTTTTAATAAAAGAATGGTTCCAATCACGAGTATACTTCATAATTTACTTTATTTATAAGGTTCGGTTTACTTCGAACAAAGCGCAATAAAATATCCGTTGTGCCAGTCGGTTGCTTCCATCCAATGTGGATTAGCATTTGTTGTAATTGTAATTGAGCAATGCGTATTTATTCCTAAATCATTTAATGCTCTATTGGTACCGTCTCGTACTTGCTCCCAGTTCCAATCATCCACAATCAAAGTAAAAGTTTCATCTAGGGCGGGTAAGGCTAATTGAATTCCGTCATACTGATCCTTTTCAAGGTGGGGACCGTCAAAAAGATAGATGTCGAACTTACCGATGCTTTGGTAATCTACGCTTCGAAAATCACTTTCAATAAACTTGAATTCACTTTCAGAATTCTCACACATTTTAATGTTTTTTAAAAAGTTTTTTTTTGGAGCCAGAAACTCGCTCCAATTATCAATGCATGTTAGTGAAAGTTTGTTTCCAAGCATCGCCGAACAAGCTGTTGACCCTCTCCACGATCCAATTTCTAGGTATCGCGAATTCTTTTGAAGTGATACGAAGTTGTTAATCCAATATCGATATTTTGTACCGGACATCCCTTTCATATTAATAACATTTTGTGAAAGTTTATGCTTTGAATCAATCGAGCTAGTAAAAGCTGTTAATATGTTTCTTGCTGTATTGTCAAATTTAAAGTCACCTTTGAATTCAATTAATGGATTATTGTTCATATTTGTTCTCGACTATAATCGTAAGTCGAGAAATCTTCATCATAAATTTTATTTATAATAATTTTTGCTTCTAAACTTAGAGAGTTTCTGTGTTGTTTATTACCAATTTTTTTTAATTCTTTTCCTTTTACTCCAAGCATGTTGCATATATTGTTAAAGTCTTCTTCCAATGTTTCAAACCGCCCAATGTAATCAATTCGTTCATCTAGTATGTTTCCATATACACAATTTTCTTTGTGTTTTTCATTTATTACTTCTTCCATTTTATAAAATCGGTAATCATGCTCTATTAAAACACGGGTTCCGAATAATTTTTTATACTCATTTATGTGTTGATCTGTAACGACGCCATTGAATGGAAGAGTGTCCCCGTAATATATTTTGCGTATATTGTCAAAAGTGGTCATGCTCAGCATTCTTGAATATGGATCGCGGACAAATGAAAATTTAAAATAGTCGTCCCAATATTCGGAATAAAGTTTCTTAGCTTGACTTGCAACTAGATGCTTTGTTTTACGTTCAATTTGCCACCAATCTTTACCAACTAATGTTCGTTCGATGCTCGACCCAGCTGTTCGAGGGATATGAATGAATATGCATTTTAGTTCGTGCGAGATCATAATATTATTAAAATTCAATCGGCACCCATTCGTCAAAAATAAATATATCTCCGTGCCATCGAGGTCCGCCTTTAGGATAAAAAATGCTTCCAGCTTTACTAAAAAAGCCCATCCACCAACTAAACGTTCCTTTACTTAAAACTAAATTACCAAAGTCTTTTGCAAAATTTATAGTTTCTGCTGGTTTATTTTCATACAAAGTTAAATTGAATTTATTAATCAAATATGTTATGATTTCGTTAGAGGGGTCGTCACTACTAATATACCCTTTCTCAAATTTGGTTTGTTCGATAGCTTGAACGTAATAAGCAAGACTGGGAACTCTATTGTTTGGGATACAATCACCCAATCTTACATGAACAAACAAATCATCTTTGTGTTGTTCGTCATATTGTAAATCGAATTGATTTAACATTTCTTGTTTGTATTGTAAAATAGAGTTTTTGTTTTGGCAGTGATAATGTAAATGCAAACCATGATCAATACTTTGTTTACTTAAGATTTTGTTGAAGTTTATTCCAGTAACTGTAATTGTGTTTTCAAATATTTGAGTTCCTTGCTCGTAAAATCTGGGCTGCAATATTTGCATTTTTTCGATTTTTGCGTATTTTTCAACTTTAATGTTGAACTTTTTTGACATTATGCTAGCCGCGCAATTTCTAAACATCGCATTTCCTAATCTACCTTGGTCTTTAATTGTAATCATTTTAATGTTAAAATCTCCCTGAGTCTATTTAAGTCTATGCTGGATTCTCTTTGTCCTATTAATTTTGTAATCTTTCCGCATTTTCTTGATTCATCAGTCATGTGTTTGGTTTCCGATTCTACTTCGGGTGGTAATATATAAGGAATTTGATAGTACTCTGCAAATGTCTCAATTGCATTGTCAAAAAGATACCTAAAGCTTTTATATGGATGTGGGCAAAATTCTATAACTTTTGGTTTTTTTGCAGGATCTAAAAAAATTAAATTTGAAAAAGCTCCGCCATGCGGCCCAACTACAATCTTTGCGTTGCTAAATAGCTCATATTGTGTTGAAACAGGGATGATGCTTCCGTCCGGTTCCAGTCCGGTTAGAAAATAAAATTCAAGATTATTTTCTTCTGCATATTTTTTTAAATGTTCAACGACATCGTTTTCGTTTTGTCGGGTTATGTTCCTGCCGCCTCTAGCTCCAGGAGTAGTTCTTGAACAAAATAATACAAAAGGTTTGGGTGTATTTATTATAGGCAGCGACTTGTGAAAAGCCGTTTTTAAATTTAAAATATTTTTTGATTGAGCGAGGTTCTGCAGATCAGGAGTCGCCTTGTCTAATCGCTGAAAATTTAATGAATACACGTTGTGAGGAGTAGCAGAAATAAACTTAATTTTATCTGATATTTTTAAGTTAAAAAAGTTTATTTTGTTTTTAATACTCTTTGAAAATTCTATTAGTATACAATCATATTCCGGAAACATTTCCTCGACTGCATATAATTCTGGAAGAACGTCGGTGTATATATGACCGTGCGCAAAAGGGCGGTTTAGTTTGAGTACCAGTATATTTTCTGCAACTATTTTGGTTGTTTTTCTTTCGCTTTCGTTTATCGTTGGCTCGTCAATTATATGTGATTCGTTTTCAATATAGGCACATCCATCCAGCCGTCCGTTATAAGGTGTTATAATCATAATTTCTAATTAAATTCGTTTTTTATTTTCCCGTTTTTATTTTTTAAATATTGATAAACATTTTCAGCGCTACCTCTATATAAAACCGTCCAAAAACCGGAATTTCCTGAATATGTAATTAAGTGTTTGGTTTTTGACATGATAATAATAGCAGCTAGAAAATAAGAAGCATGCTCCTTTCTTTTATCTCTTGGTAATGAATGGTGAACAGAAGATTCTGTATTATGATTTATCATCGAAAGTTCTTCGAAGAAAAAACTGTTTGTAAATCTTTGTTTGAATTCTGCGGCAAATTCCAATTCATCAGTTTGTATTAAAAATTTTATATTAGGGTATTGCTGTAAGATTTGTTTGGCTTTATTAAAGAACTCTTCATATCCGGATATTCCTGTTTCTATGCATTTATCGTTGCCTCTATAGTGAACAGAACATGTGTTTTCGTAATCTATTAAGTATTTTTCTTCTAGTATTCTTATAATATTTTTTATCGCAACGCTAGGGGAAAAATATTTTTCTACAAAAGGAGTAATTCTTTTAAAATCAATATCTTTGTATTTTGCAAACTGAAAAAAAGAATAAAACTGCACTTTTGTAATGTTTTTCTGAACATTTTGCTGTTCAAAGAACCAGCTTGCTAAGTCTTCTTTCAGGTCACTAACATCTTCTTTATAATTACGAAATTGCTTAGATGAATTCACCTTTTGAGGTAGATCATTGTTTTCGTTAAAAAAATTAATAATTTTTTCTAATCTGACCGAACAATTGGAAAAAAAACCAGCTGTGCGGTTATGACTAGTTTCCAATACTAAACTTTTGTTAGAAGTTTCCATTTAATTCATTATATCACAATTGATTCATATTGATATTAATATTTTTTTCAATTCAGATAAGTTTATAGTCGATTTCGCGGACTGTAACAAACTCATAATATTTGCCGAAGGTTTTGTTTTTACGCTATCGGGCAATTCGTACAAAATTTGGTAATATTCTGCGAATTCTAAAATAGCGCCATCAAAAAGCCTATTGAAGTTTTTCCCAATAATTGGACAAAATTCTATGACTTTTGGTTTTTTTGCGGGATCTAAAAAAATTAAATTGCTCATGACTCCGCCATGTAAGCCTACTAAAATCTCGGTATTGCTGAAAATTTCATACTGCTTGGAAATGGAAACATTACTTCCGTCGGGCTCTTCTCCGTTAAAAAAATAAAATTCTAGATTCTTTTCTTCGGCGTACTGTTTTATATACTCTATAATATCATTTTCGTTTTGTTGGGTTATATTTCTACCATGTTTAGCAGAGGGGCTGCTTCTGGAGCAAAATAGTAAAAGATTTTTTGGCTTGTTTGTTATGGGTTTTTGCTTATGAAGTATTGACTTTAAATTAGCTACATTAGTTGATTTATTAACATAAGTTGTGGGAGAGTGATTTACTATCTCTAATTTATCAAAATTCAACAAATATGTTTCGTTTGAAGTTGAACTAATAAATTTAATTCTATCGGATAACTTCAAGTTGAAAGTTTCTATTACTTTTTCCATTAAGGGCGTCTTGGTTATTAGAATACAATCATATTTTGGATATGTTTCATCAACGGCGCATAGCTCTGAAAAAACTTCTGAGTATATATGCCCATACTGATTACCGTTATTTAAATTTAAAATCATCATATTCTTTGCATTTATGACGGTTTCTTTTATTTGTTTTCTAAAATTATTTTGAAAGGTGTGAGACCAAGATGGTTTTATCATCACTTCAATAAGCGAAACTGAAATGTATGCGTAAACTGAGTCTGAACTCCTAAAATTTTTAAGATTTTCGCCCAATTCTCTCTTCAATGTTAAATTATTGGTGTTTTTTTCCATAGCCTTACTTAAAATGTATAACCAAAATTATCTATATCCCATTCAAATAATTTTCCTATAATATTTTTTGTTTCCTTGTCATAATAATCTGCGTAAGGGATTCTTGTTGTAAATTTTTCTATATTGTTTACTTGCGGTACGCCACAACTTAAATCAATTTTTAATTTATCTTTTATATTAAAAAGATCTTCTTCTAGATGTTCTAATCTAATTACGTAATCTAAAGAAAACTTGTCTTGAAAAAACATGTATGGTTTAGTTACCTTTTCTGAATTAAAGTCATTCTTGTAGTATTTTACTACGTACTGTTTGAATGTCATTATAGTCGCGTCAATAACATAGTCGGGCGTTTGTAAATGGGGCTTCTCCACTGTATAATAATCATATTCTTTATATTTAATATGATTATAAAACGAGACCGCTCGATCCCAGGGATTTCTTATTATAGAAAACTTAAAAAAATCTTTAATTTCGATGTCTTTTTCTATTAGTTTTTCTATATGGGCTTTTAGCGGAGCGTGCTTAAAAGTGTGAACGTTTGGATATTTTTCTCTTAATTTTAGAAATCCGAGAAGATCCTCTATAGAGGTGCCGCCACATTTTTCTGGATGTGTAAATATGAATTTTTTATTTAAATCATACATTTTATTTGTAATTAATTTGCGATCTTAGCGGCGCTTTAAGTTGTTCTTTGGTTTTCATTTTTATGCATCTCTGTATACTTACGTTGTCTATCTTTTGTTATAGCGTCAGTTTCTGGAGTATCCAATAATTTCCAAAAAGCTTTATCAATTGCGGACTGCTGTTTGTCATCGTCAAGCTCACCATTTCCGACTCTATGTGCATAACTCCAAATATCTGCATTCTCAACTAACTCTCTGATACCATCATTATTGCAAGATACTATAAACATATTAATCTTATGCAAGAAAGACTCGTATTGCAAAATTTTTTCTTTGTTTGTGGGGCGTTTCATATAGTCAATATTAGTGTAATCGTTAGGACAAGTCAAGCTTTTTTACTAATTCTCCGCTCTCGTCATACATATAATCTTCAACTATATTGCCAACCACTTCCAAAGTTCCACTCGCAATATTAGAAATTTTATGATACCAATTTACGACATAGCAGCAAAGATCATAGCTATATATTACTTCTCCGATTATCTCTAATCCTTCCGAGCCGTATATACCTTTTACTACATCACCCTCATAAACCTCTTTCATATTCTTGTCCAAAATACCAAGAAATTGTTGAGGATGAAGAAATTCATCTGGTTCAAACAATTCATCTACAAAACCATTATATTTGTAATTGGTTACAAATCTTTTAACTTGAGGGTTCCAAAATCTAAATTTATTTTTGTCCATGATTAATCCAATTGTTGAATTTTTCGGCTGTGTTGATTAGATGTTTTTCACAAGCTTTCATGGCAGCTTCTTGTGTTTTATAAAATTTATTAGTGACTCTTGTAATGTCATCATCAAACTTACTAAAATACAAACCTCCAATAAAACCACAATCAGTTCCTAAATCGTCGTAGTGAGTATCTACAATATATTCCCAACCAATAATAGGGACGTTTGCAGAATACCAATATCCAGACTTGTCGTCCAGCCACTTTTTTTTCCAATTTAGTTTTGTTTTCATTTTTTAAAATATTCTCTTGCGATGCTTCCCATTTTAAACCAATCGTCGTGTGTATTTTCTCCATCAACGAATATTTCCTCGATCCTCATAAGAACATCAATAGCCTCGTCGAGTTCCGTATTTACTTCGCGTAATTTGCATTGAGACTGAACCATTTGATCCGTTGCAATAACGAATGCATCCCTCGCATCATCACGTTCACGCTCCAGCTTGCGAGCAAATTCAGCAGGTACATCATCAGCTTCAAAACCGGATGGGGTGATCGCTTCTGCGTCCGTCTCTGGTGTGTCACTCATTTTGTATTCTCCTTAAGTCGTTTAAGTTTGCTCTTTAGTGTGCGGTTGGCATCCATGAGATCAAGCCCATGCTTTGTGAGTTGCTCCACTGTATTTCGTGCCTCGTCACGCTCGCGTTCTAATTGGCGGGCGTGTCTCCATATAACCGGATGAGAGAACTTTGCCGCGCTTCCAAGTTCATTTTCAAGATGATCCGTCTCAGGTGTGTCGCTCATTTCGCGCCCTCCGTTGAAACGTCATCAGCGCACTCCCAACATTTCTCGCCCTCTGTGCAAACTGGACATTTCGTGTCCTCCTTGAGTTGGTCGAGTTCGGCGCGGAGTTTTGCTGCATCGCGTTCGCGTTCTGCTTTTATTTTGGCATTCAAGTATTGATGGCACAGTTCTTGCGTCTGACGGAGAAATTCCCGAGCCCCGTCGCGTTCGCGTCTAAGACCTTGTATCTCATAAACCGCATCACATAGCTTTTGGTAAAGAGCAGTAGAATCCGATTGGTTTGTAAGCGTCTCGACTCCATCGCTCATAGTTTCCGCATCCGTCTCTGGTGTGGGTCGTTCGTTTAACATAATTTATATTATTAGAGATTATTTCTGGAACTGTCAATCTTTTTTTGCACCTTCTCCAAAAATTAATTTGTGTAATTTATTCAAACCTTCTTGATGAACTTGCCATTCTCTTTTAAGACCCAAGCAATAGCAAATCTTTTCTGCTAGTGGATAAAGAAAGTCTTGTTCATATTTCAAATACACATAAAGATAATGAGGTTTTCTTGTCTTAAACAATCTCATTAACCACATGATTATATTTGCAATGAATTCAGAGATTCTGAATAAACCACCTACTATTACATGAGATACTATTTTTTGTTCGAGCGTCATTTTGTCCTTTTTTTTGATTCTTTCGATTCAAGGAGGGTTTTGGAAAAAGTTCTATTGTCGGACAAATATTTTGTATATAGTTTTCTATCAAACTTTGTTCTTGTCAAGAAAGCACTCTTTGTATTTTCGTCAAGATTGTCAAAAGTAAGGGTATCATTACTTGATGTTGAATTTTTAAAAACATTTCTGTCTTTATCAGGAGCTATACTTTGATCAATATTATAGCATTCTTTAAATACTTCATTTAGTAGTTCGTCTGTGTTTTTTATGTCTTTTATTTTAAATTCATCTAATATGTGGCAAGCTGTATCAAAAATTTCTTCATTAATAATTTCATTATCAGATATTCCTGTTAAATTTCTTATTAACCAACAGTCTTCGAGTTCGTACGAGCTTAAATATTCTGAAAAAGTTTTAGAATTAATAGCATTGTGGGTTGATTCGTGCGCTGATTTAGGGCTTTTTATGTAATGATACATTGACAATGCCCTGTCATAAGTATCTCTAAATATTGTGTAATAAAGAGGATGACAGCCATCGTATCCGCAAATTTCTTTATAGAGATTTTCTTTTATAAGGCGTATCCCGGAGTCTTCGACAATGACAGAAAATAAAGTAATTTTTTTATTTTTTAATTCTTCTATAAAAGCGCCACAATCTACAATGTCGGAATGTTCGTCAGTCGGATGTTGAATAAAACTCTGATTACTCTCTCTGACATTGTAAGGATCATATACAAATAAGGTTGCTATCTGCTTGCTTTCATGGCGTAAAACAATTCTACGAAGATTGAGATTCCATTTTACTTGATTATTCCATTTTATTGCGATTCCGTAATAACGAAGAAAAATCATTGTCCAGCCCAGTACATATGTACCTGCGTTTTTTGGTATATGGAGAAATACTGGTATTTTATTCATCATTTTTAAAAGGACAATCGCTCAACCAACAATCACAAACCAAACATTCTCCATTATGATCTGGATTACAAGGCAATTGAAATATATTGCCCATTACTTCAATATCATCACCACTCCATATGCCCCTGTAATCCTTTTCGCTAACCTTCGCATGAAAAGCAGCATCCAGAAAAACTACTTCAGCTTCATAGTTTTCGTTAATAAATTCTGTTGAATATGAACTAATAATATCGCCTTCGTAAATCTCTTTTCTATTCTTATCATATTCTCCAGTCCATTGCTGAACAACATATTCATCACCCCCAGAGCCATTCTGAAGGTTTTGAAATCTTCCATTCAAACCCAGAACATAATGTCCCTGATAACCTTTGTCTGCATAGGTGAATCGTTTTGCTAGTTTATCCCAAGCTCTGAATTTAAGGGTTCTCATTGTTCAAATATTCTAATATCATTCATATTTCAAGTCAAGCCAATTTGTATCGTCTGGCATTATTTCTACAGTAACTCCAGCTTCTTTGGATTTGTTAATAATATTATCGATTACTGTTAACCCATAACAAGTCATTCCATATGCATTCTCATGACACTTATAAACTGATCCAGAAAAACCTCTGAATTTATAATGTTTCTTTGCTTTTGTGACCTTTGTAATTCCACTATTCAATTTCCATGAACCACCAGAATCCATATAACCACCATGCCAATTAGCAAATACTTTATAGGTCAAAGGAAATTTTCCACCTTCAATCTTAACAACTACCCACTTTTCTGGATAATACTCACTCACTAAATTTAATTTTTTGCTTTCAATTCTGAAGATGAATTATACGGAGTTATAGGTCCGCCAATTGTTCCAACTTTATTGAATTCTTCCCAAGTTTTTATTTTTAAATGTGGATTGTCTGGAATAAGTTCTCCTGGAAATTTAAGAATATCCGATTCTTCTTCATGTGTGTTAATTGTTTTGTTTTTCATAAATTATATTTCTTTCTCTCAAGTCCAACTTCTTTTCTCTTCAAGTCAAGTTTTTCTATTTTTCGCTATCTTTGGATTTTAGTTCTATTTTGCCGTCATTATGTATGATGGCATATGTGATTGGCAAATCGCACTGGGAGCCTAGATTGACGCATTCGATTCCTCCGATACGTTCATGCTTTGGCATGTGAGTATGGCCGAAACATACCGCGTCGTATTTTCCATCGTAGCAATATTGGGCGATTTTTATTGTTAAATTATGAGCGGCGTCGTGCCAGGTTTTTACCTTCTGCTTTATTTTTCTTGTGTATTTCTGCTTTTTATCCACCTTTTGAAGAATATAATAAATCGCAGATGCAAGCTCTGTTAATACCGGCTTTGTTGAAATGAAAAAGTCCCACCTGTCCCCATGAACAAACAATATTTTTTTATTATTTATTTTTAACTCGTATTCGTCTTTAAAGTCTAAGCCCATTAGGGAAGATATCATTTCTAAATCTTTATCATGATTACCTTTAATGAATATGCATTGTTTGTTTTTGGATATTTTTCTCAATGTGGATAAAATTTTCCACTGCTTTTTGCATAGTCTATGTATATGGTAACTATCTAATAGGTCGCCACATATAATTAATGTGTCGTACTTCTCTTCTTCTAAGATTTTTAGAGTTAAATCAGCTTGACAAATTGGACTACCAAGATGTATATCGGAAAGACAAAGTATCATATTTTATCAAACCAGCAAAGCTCATATTCTAATTCCTCGGTCTCTTCTAGCTTAACACCAGTTGAAGAAGATGCAACTGAAATTTCTTTTACTGTATAAGTTTTTCCTACTTCTAGTTTCTTTGCATTTTCCTCTCTATTGAGGAACCAATGCTTAGTAGATTGCTTGAAGACTATTTTATCTCCAACTTTTGTGTTTTTATAATCTGCTCTCATACTATTCGTACATGTCATTTCTACAATTCCACACACAATATGCACAAAATAAAAAACTAAACAATCCTACGAATGAGACAATTTCAATCATGTACTAATTCTTTCTCTTTGAGAAGAGATGAGTCGTTTGAGATTTTCCAACCCCATTTTAAATCAAACCAGTTATACTCTTTCTCCATCATTTGCTTGCTGAATTTGAGATCCTTCTTGCCTTCTGTCAGGAACCATTTTTTGAATTCGTCAGACTGGCTTTGTGACCAAGCTTTTTGGTTGTACCAATCTGCGTGTTGCTTTGTAAACTCTTCGTTGTAAGAGTCGAAACCGACGAATGTGAACATTTTATCTAGAGACTTCTTGAGGAATTTATCGAATTTATTCATAATTAGTATGAATATACTGACATTTTCAAGCCATGTCAAGAATTTTTTAATGCTTTTCTCTATGCTGTCTCCAACCCGTGCGGTACTTAACTATCCAATCCATTAAGGCTTTGTTAAAACCTATATCTTGTCCGGCTTTTTCGCTTTCTATCCATTTATGCTTTAGAATCTCCTGCTTTTCAGCGAAGAATTCTTTGTAAAGTAGTGTGTCAGTTATAGATAATGTGGTTGTATTATTCATAATGTATATAATTTTATACACTAAAATACATTAGTTTGGTCTCATCACATACTTTATCCATTCTGCAGTGGTCAACTCTTTGGCTTTAGTTTGATCTATTGTCTTTTCTCTTTTGCCTTCTTGCTTTTCATCCTTGAGAAAACACGCCAATAAAATTGCAATAAATACAGATAAAATAATACAGAACCCAAAAATTAGCTGCTCTTGGACCTTTTTAAGAAAGCGCATACTTAAATATTCCAAGTTGTTGTTGATACGGTGTCTCCACATTGTCCGCAAACATGATCGTCATGTTCATAATCATCATATTGAAACAATTGTACGACATTTTCAAGCTGAATTGTATTGTCTTTTATTCCCTCTTTAATTTTAAGCAGTAAATACTCTAAAATTTGATCTTGATCATTTTGTGGAATATCTGAAAGCGATTTGTCATTTACAGTAAAATCAAAAGCTGTGCATCCGGTAGTCTCTACAAATTTATACTTTATTTTTTGCATTTTAAATTATTTTTAACTTCTTCCCAAAGCGAGGCAATATCGTAGCAAATTTCATTTCCATGCTTATCTGTAGCTAGGTTTGCTTTGTTTTTAAATCCAGATCTTTCATAAAGGTACCAATCTATCCAATCTTTACCTTCTTTATTAAATATTGAATCTAGGAAGATTGTAATAGTATTGTGATATAATTCCTCATAATTCGTTAAATCTATACCTGAAATATACACAGAATGCGATCTTTCTCTGATTTTTTCTAAATTTTCGATAATGCTTTTAAAGTTTTTATAGTTCATTATTCTTTTCTAATTCTTCATATTCTTTAATGGCGTTGATGGCTTCGGAATACAATCCGGGACCAACAACAATAATATTGCATCTCCTCTTGGCCAATTCTTCTACATGTAGGGCCACGCTATATAATTTATGCGAGATTTCTTTCCATTTTCTTTGTCTTTCTTCCGATTGATGCCAGAGAGCATCGGTTTTGGATAGGATAGAATGCAGTGAAGTAATTTGTGATCTTAAAAGATCTGTATCGGCTAGCTCTTCTTCAATTGTTTTTAATTGAGCATCCAGAGTTTGTATTTCAACTCTTGTCTCGTCATCGAGTTTGGTATAGTCGGAAAGTATTTTTATATAAGCATCGCTGGCGTGAGCTAGATGCTCTTTGCATTTTTTCATCTCTTCGTCGTGAAGTTTTTTCTCTTTTTCTACTAAGATTCTACCATATTTTTCAATAGCAGTTCTGGCATAAGGGTCTAGATTTTCTAAACATCCATGTGCGCCGAGACCGCTCTCGTAAAAGGCGTATTCTTCAATTTCTTCAGGATTCATATTCATATTCATTAAATGCAGCGTCTTTTGCATCTTGTTCTTTCCAGTATTCTTCGCTTTCTTTTTTCCAGGCTTCATACCCATCTTTGCTGGCTTGTTCGTGATGTTTATTCAATAGAATCCTGCCATATCTTTTAATGCATTGTTTAACGTATTCGTCTAATTTCTCAAGGCACCCATCTGCACATAAGCCGCTTTCGTAAAAAGCATATTCTTCCATTTCTTCCTGATTCATATTATTTATATGCTAGACCCCTTTACATCTTTTTCTTTCCAGTATGCTTCAGTTGTTTCTTTACAAGCTACATAACCATCTTTTCTAGCTTGTTCATAACATAGTGTCCTATACCAACCACCTCTCTTACAGGGCTCACCGCGCTCCCCTGTTACTTCACAAGTATATGCAGATTTGGCTTCTGCTTTGTCAATGATGTCTTCAATAATATCGTGTTGAGTATTGTCACCACCATAAACGCTTGTGTAAAAACAGAGAGTTCCGTATTTTTCTTTAATCTGACTGGCAACAACTTGTACTTCTTCGCCGCCTTTAGAACAAAGGTCGCAAAAATATTGAAGCTTCTCCATACATTTATCGAGAAGTTTATACCAACCATCACCGTGCTCCATTCCCCAAGCCATGCAAGTTTGCATTGAATCTCCACCATACTCTTTGAGAATTTTCGGATATTTTTTTACAAGTTCAATTTCTAGTTCGGTTTTCATATTATTTTTCTTCCCAGCATTTCTTTTTATAATCCCAATGTCTGGAGTCATAAACACTTATTGTTAATTCTAGACTACCGATATTAATTTTTAATCTAATACCAGCATGGTCCTTTCCTTTAAGCCTACAATCAAATTCAAAAGCAAGCAAGTAATAATTTGTAAAAAATGTCTCAATCTCTAAGTGTTTGTTTTTAGAAAGTTGTTTATGGTAGGACTTCAGTTTATACCAGTAATCCGCTTTTTTTGTATAATTATAAATTGTAAAATTAAAATACATATTTTATCTTATTAGGTAAAGAGCTTTCATTGCCGCTTGTTCATCTTCTGGACAATCTTTATAGTCCCCGTAATACCAAGGCACGGCTTCATGAGGGCCAGTTACATATATTCTTTCCGCTCCTTTCGGAACACAATAATCTCCCTCATAACCATCTACAACAATAAGCGTTTCTGGATCTAGTTTTTGTAAAACTTCAATTAGTTCTTTAGCTTTCATATTTGATATTCTCCCCAAATTTCATTGATATTCAATAATCTATGATTGCAGTTATTAATTTTTTCATTCCGAGAATCATGAAAATGACCGTAAAGATGTAATGACGGATTACAAGCTTTAAGAATTTCATCCATTACTGCTCGTTCGTCTGTAAGTTCTTCCAGTAAATAAGCATCTTCTCTCGCCCAACTATAAACCATTTCATTAAATCCTTGAGGAAAACACCAAGAGGGAGCTGTATGAGTTACTAGGATATCAACTTTTTGAAGTTTTTTACTATTAAAATTTAATCCTTCGTCACTCCAATAAGAAATACCCTCCCTTCGTTGGGTTCTATCGATTGAAATCGCTCCACCAATAAATTGAATTTGTTTAGAATTATGTTCGTAAACTGAGTAATCTTCGATTAATTCGAAATTACTTAAACAGATTCTATCGGCACCATGGAAGTAAGAGGGATCATCATGATTGCCTCTAATAGACATAAAAATAATATCAAGTTTTTTAAACTTATTGTTTAATTGATGTATCACTTCGATCTGTTGCTTGTGTTGCCTAAAGCCAATGCCACAATCCCCGACGCTAATGAGGTAGCACTTTTCAAGTCTTAGCCTATTTGCAAACCAAAATAATTGAGTCCAATCTCCGTGGTGGTCACCAATATAAAATACGGGTTTATCCCCATCCATTGCTTTCATTGCTTTCATCTCTATCTTTTATATACTCTTTTATTTCTCTTGTCAATATTTCTTTTAATTTAAGAAGAGCTTCATCATATGAAGCATGTTCTTCTTCTATATCTCTAAGAATATAACCCCAATGTTGAACATTATATTTTGGGGGTTGACCATAGCTCCATTTTGTTTCTATATACCAGTGGCAATCGCGATCTTTATGGTGGCTTGGACCAATTAGCGTATACCATTGCTCAGTTAAATCACTAATTTCTCTAATTAGTTGCTCGTTTTTCATGATTTGAATTTAATAGATCCAATAATGGATATAATAATACAAAAGCATGATATTATTGCAAGTGTTATTATCCACAACATGTTAAAAACAAATCTTTTAATAATTACTCCGGACTCTTCCATGAAAATCTCCATGCCTGTTATGCAGAACATATTTTATAATTCCAAGATCTTGAACTAAGTACCCCTGTCTTGGATAACCTGTTTCATATATGTCGGATATCCCTGTTTCTATTCTAGGACCTAGGTGTACAACATTACCAAAATGTATTAAGCCAGAAACTATTTTGCCGTCTACCTCTAAAGATTCTCCAAATTCTATACGTATTCCTTGCGCTTTCGTGAGAACGGTTTTGAAATTGTCCCCATAGGAATCGATCACACCTCGCCCAAAGCAGCAAACGCTCCCGTTTCCTAGACCTTGGTTTATCATTATGTCATTATGTCTACAATTTAATTGTTTATAAACCCTATTAAACGAGTACAGAAATTGTACGGTATCTGGAACATATAGATAAGTATCGTCAAGAATCAGGGGGTGGTTTTTATATATATTTAGCGCATGAAATCCTGTCCAGTCGGTATTGTTCATGCTCATAT
>Ga0214919_10002406_pt1 | contig 29477 bp, 35 predicted proteins | sample LL1503_MetaG_FD_177994 | JGI IMG/M metagenome (GOLD analysis project Ga0214919, IMG submission 177994) | Freshwater microbial communities from Lake Lanier, Atlanta, Georgia, United States - LL-1503 | ecosystem: Environmental > Aquatic > Freshwater > Lake | place: USA: Georgia | collected... | reverse complement strand
CTCTTCAATGTCTAGGTGCCAGGTTTCCAGGTAGGTACAGACCGCGCCCTTGCGCTTGCCGCCTTGGTTGACCGCCACTGCCGTGTCATTGACCACCTTGAGGAAGGGCACAACCCCTTGAGACTCTCCATTGGTGCCTTTGATGCGCGAACCCAGGGCGCGCACGCGCGTCCAGTCGTTACCCAGGCCGCCGGCAAATTTGGACAGCAAGGCGTTTTCTTTGATCGACTCGTAAATGCCGTCCAAATCGTCAGGTACCGTAGTCAGGTAGCAAGACGAGAGTTGCGAGCGCAGGCTGCCGCTGTTGAAGAGAGTGGGTGTGCTCGACATGAAATCAAAAGACGACAGCACTTCATAAAACTCGATGGCGCGGGCTTCACGGTCGGTCTCGTTGAGCGACAGGCCCATGGCCACACGCATGAAGAAGGCTTGAGGCAGTTCAATGCGGCTCTTTTGGTGGTGCAGAAAATAGCGGTCGTAGAGGGTTTGCAATCCCAGGTAATCAAACTGAAGGTCGCGCTCGGCCTTGAGCGCCGCACCCAAGCGCACCAAGTCGAACTGCATCATTTTCTCGTCTAGCAGCTCGTAGCCCACGGCCTTCTTGATGTAGTCGGGAAAATACTCGGCGTAGGCCGATTGCATGTCAGCGGTGGCCACGTCACGGCCGAGCACTTCACGCGAAATGGTGTGAAACAGCAAACGCGCGGTGGCGTAGGTGTAATCGGGGTCCTTCTCGATCAGGGTTCGGGCGGCCAAGATAGAGGCCTTGAACACCTCGTCCATGGGCACGCCGTCGTACAGATTGCGCATGGTCTCGGCAATGATGGGCTCGGCCTTGACGTCTGCGCCCAGGCCAAAACAAGCGGTTTCAATGCGCAGAGTCATCGCTTTCAGGTCCAAGGCCACGCGCTGGCCACGGTCCATCACATGAAGGGTCGGCGCCGCCGGGGCGACCTGCGCCTGTTGCTTGGCGCGCTCTTGGGCACGTCGCTCGCGGTACAACACATAGGCTCGCGCCACTTCGTGATTGCCCGCGCGCATGAGGCCGAGTTCTACTTGGTCCTGCACATCTTCTATATGAAAAGTGCCACCGCCCGGGCGCGAGCGCATAAGGGCACGCATGACCTGCTGAGTCAAAGCGTCAACGTTCTCGCGCACACTGGCCGAAGCCGCACCCTGAGTGCCATGGACCGCAAGGGACGCCTTCATGATGGCCACGGCGATCTTGTTGGGCTCAAAGGGAACGACTGCGCCATTACGGCGAATAATGTTGTAGGCTGCCAGAGGGTTAGTCTGTGCTTCAGTACCGAAATGACCGGCCAAGGGGAACGCTACGGGAGCAAGCGAGGAGGACGTGGGGAGGGATTGCATAGTTTCCTTTTTCTGTCTGTCTTTTTATCAACGAAGTAGCGCCTGAACCATTATTTTTATTGCGGAAAGCCCACCCTGCCAAAAAGTCAAAAGCACTATATCTGGTGTGTACGCTGTGCGCAAGCCACTACCGGTAGTGTAACGACTCCAGATTCCATGCCGTGGAATGTGGTGCCGCTCAGCGCCATGGGACGGGCCTCATGAGATCGGTATTGCCGCCGCGAGGGCCTGGCAAAGCGCGCATCAAATCAGGCTTTGTGTCCAAATCATGAGGATTGACCAATCCTTTTTAGGGTTTTGCCGTTGCAAGCCCCGCAGGTATTGGGCTTGTCGGTGGCCCGTCACTTTGAAGGCCATCGCCCCGCCAAAAAAATCTCTAGAAAAAAATAAGCTAGCGTGCCGGTAATGCGTCTGCAGGCAGCGCCACCATATGACGCAAATGGTCCCAATCGAAACCGGGCCCGGGGTCGTTTTTGCGCCCCGGCGCAATGTGCTCGTGGCCCGCGACATGGGCTAAGGGGTACTGGGTGCCGATTGCCGCAATCAATTCAGCCAGAACGCGGTACTGAGCCGCCTCGAATGTGCCACCCTCCAAGCCCTCCAGTTCCACACCAATGGAGTCGTCGTTGCAATTGACGCGGCCACGGTAGGTGGACGGCCCGGCGTGCCAAGCGCGGTCGTTGCAACTGACACATTGCAACAGTTGGCCATCGCGTCGGATGAAAAAATGCGCTGACACCTGCAATCCCCGTATCGTCTGGAAATACGGGTGCGCATCCCAGTCCAATTGGTTGGCAAACAAGGACAGTACCTCCGGTCCGCCGTAGACGCCCGGGGGCAGGCTAATCGAATGCACAACCACCAAATCAACTTGGGCGCCCAGAGGTCGCGATCCAAAATTGGGTGAGGCCAGCACCTGAGCCGCTGCATACCAGCCATGGTGCCACATACCAGCGCCCGCTGTTACTGCTTCTGATAGGCTCATGGCCGCAGCATGAATCCTGGTCCGCCGAAATCAAGCTTCATGGCGTTGCCGGTGGGCCGCACTGCAATAACTGCCCAGGCGCCCCTGCACGGCGTCATTGGTGGCCACATGAAGGCCGCACTGGTCGCAAGCAACCATCTCCACCGGCTTGGGCGGCTCATTGGCCGCGCGCCCTTGGCTGCGACCCTGGGACCCACGGCGGGTACGCCACTGCCAAAGTACAAGCAGTGCCAGCAAGGCCAACAGCAGGTATTTCACCCCGCGCGTCCCAGAATCACTTCCATCACAAACCGAGACCCCACATAGGCCAAAAACAACAAGAAGGCTCCGGTGTACAGCACGGCAACCGCACGCTTGCCGCGCCAGCCGAAAAAGGAGCGCCCGACCAATAGAACGGCAAATGTCAGCCATGACAAGACAGACAACAGGGTCTTGTGATCCCAGCGCCACGCATGGGCGTGGCCATACACCACATCGCCAAAACCGTAGCCGACCAATAGGGTGGCGCTCAACAGCACAAATCCGGCCAATACAAACCGGTAAGTCAAGCGCTCCAAACTGAGCAAGGGAAGGCCGCTGTGGGTGTCCGCCCCCTGGCGAATGCGGGCTTCGGCCCGATTCATAAACCAGGCGTAAACCACCGCTACGCCAAACAATCCATAGCAAGATATCCCCATGGCCAGATGCAAGGGCAGCCACACCGAAGCGGTATGGGGCAACACGGGTCCGGGAAAAGCCAGCGCCAGCACCACCGCCGCCGCACCGATGGCGCTCAAGGCCCAGCGCGCCGGCAACTGCGGGAAAATATGGCTCTCTACGGCGTAGCTGGTGGCGATCAGCCAGGCGGTAACCGACAAGGCGGGCGCAAAGCCAAAGCGCGCAGGCACATCCAAGAACCCCACAGCCAGCGCGCCACCATGTGCCGCCCAGGCGACACCCACGCAAAAACGCGTCGCCAATGGGCCCAAACGTTGGGCCCGCATCGCCGGCCACACGTAGGCGGCAGCCGCCAAGGCAGTCAGGGCGATGCTCAACGGGGATGCACTGTCTAAAATCATGGCAACAGTTTAGCCTTTTGCGTTCGCTGTGGCGACGGTGCCTGGCACCGAAACCAGCCACGAAGCCTACCCTTGCACCCCGCTCCTCTACCTGGACTCCTATGGCCTCCGCCCTGACTGACAAACTCTCCCGACTGGTAAAGACGCTGCGCGGCCAATCGCGCATTACAGAAGACAACGTGGCCGAGATGCTGCGCGAGGTGCGCATGGCGCTCTTGGAGGCCGACGTGGCGCTGCCGGTAGTGCGCGACTTTATTGCCCGGGTCAAAGAAAAAGCGCTGGGCCAGGAGGTGCTGGGCTCTTTGCAACCGGGCCAGGTCCTGGTGGGCATCGTCAATCAGGAATTGGCCGCTACCATGGGTGAGGGTGTTAGCGACATCAACCTGGCGGCCCAGCCCCCGGCGGTGATCTTGATGGCCGGCTTGCAGGGTGCGGGCAAAACCACCACCACCGCCAAGCTAGCCAAGCACCTGATCGAGAAACGCAAGAAGAAAGTGCTCACCGTCTCCGGTGACGTGTACCGCCCAGCGGCCATTGAGCAACTGAAAACGGTGACCGCGCAGGCCGGAGCCGAGTGGTTTCCCAGCTCGCCGGACCAAAAGCCGGTCGATATTGGCCTGGCCGCCTTGGACTACGCCAAAAAACACTACTTTGACGTGCTCCTGGTCGACACGGCCGGCCGCTTGGCGATTGACGCGGCGCTGATGGCCGAAATCACCGCCTTGCACGCCGCGCTCAAGCCGGTAGAGACGCTGTTTGTGGTGGACGCTATGCAAGGCCAGGATGCGATCAACACGGCGCGCGCCTTCAAGGAGGCGCTGCCCTTGACCGGCATCATCCTGACCAAGACCGACGGCGACTCGCGCGGCGGCGCAGCCTTGTCGGTGCGCCAGGTCACCGGCGCACCGATCAAGTTTGCGGGCACCAGCGAAAAACTCGATGGCCTGGAAGTGTTTGACGCCCAGCGCCACGCCGGGCGCATTTTGGGCATGGGGGACATCGTGGCGCTGGTCGAGCAAGTCACCGCCGGGGTGAATGTGGAGGCGGCGCAGAAACTCGCAGCCAAGGTCAAAAGCGGCGCAGCCTTTGATCTGAATGATTTTTTGGGCCAGATTCAGCAAATGAAACAAATGGGCGGTTTGTCCAGCCTGATGGACAAGCTGCCGGCCGCGCTGGCGGCCAAGGCCGGGCAAGTGGACATGGCCAAGGCGGAAAAAGACATCAAACGCAAGGAAGGCATCATCCACAGCATGACGCCCTTGGAGCGGCGCAAACCCGACCTGATCAAAGCCACCCGCAAGCGCCGTATTGCCGCCGGGGCCGGCGTGCACGTTCAGGAAGTCAATCGCATGCTCAAAGAGTTTGAGCAAATGCAGGACATGATGAAGAAAATGAGCGGCGGCGGGATGATGAAAATGATGAAACGCATGGGCGGCATGAAAGGCATGCCCAAGATGCCTTTCTAAATTTGCGCAATACCCTTGGGTTTGGGCGGCGCTTAATCGCCCCCAAGACCGGCGCCCATCAAGCGCCCGTAGCCCTGGCGAGTCTGAGGTGACACCGACGCCAGCAGTTGGGCGTAGCGGGTTTGGTGGCGAGCCACCATGCGGGCCGAGGCCACCATTTTGGATTTGCAAAACCAGTGGCAACTGTGCTGCATCAACAGCAGTTCGGCGCAGAGTTGAAAGGCGCGGTCGCGCTGGGTCAGGCCGGGCGCGTTGGCAATGGCGTCACCAATTCCTTGCGCATGCACCTTCAGCACCTCGCGCATGTCGAATGTCGCAGCCGGCAACCAATGCACCGCCATGGGCAAACCCACCGGCAGCGTGCTGGCACGGCAATTTGCCGGGTTTGCGAGCGCCATGTCGATAACCAGGCGCTGGACCTGCTCGCCAAGCACCTGCTCGGTCTGGGCCAGCATGTTCCAGATGCCTTGGCGCCGCTCTGCATCACCCTCTCCCATAGCGCGCAAATACCCATCGGTAAGCGTTTGCATCAAGGACTCAATGCGGTAGTTCTTCAAAAAATGCGCCAAAAACCGGATGCGCTTGCGCTGCTCCAGCGCGTTGCGCATCTGCAATCCGAAGCCCAAAAAAGCAAAGAATATAAACACACTCATGGCGCATGCCCCACGGGTTTGGGCATGAAAGCGTGGTCACCGCTTTTTTCAAGCACGATGTTTTTGTAGCTGTAGGCCTGGTCGGGTAGGCCATAGCTCGCCACAACATAAGCTCGATGTGATTGCTGCGCCATGTGACCGAGCCATGCCAATACCCACACTTGCGAGCGCTGATCCAGGGCGGCCAAGGGCTCGTCCAATAGCGTCAAGCCGCAGTGGCTAGCCGCCGCCCCGGCCAACCAGACCTTGCGCCGGGTACCGGTTGAGAGCATGTAGATCGCCTTGTCAAGGTGCGCTTGCAAACTAAGACCTTCAATCGCCTGGCCCAAAGCCTGGGGGTCAAACCCTCGATAGAGAGTGGGCAACTGCACGAAATAGGCTTGCACGGTCAGGAAATGGTCTTGGTCCGAGCGGGGGTCCACCCAATACACCGAACCACTGGGTACACGGCTCGCCGCCGCCGCCGCGTTCTGCGGCGCAGCATCTTCCAGCGCATACAAAACGCTACCTCGGTCGGGCTGCAATTGACCTGCCAACAACTTCAACAAGGTCGATTTCCCGCTGCTCTCATCACCCGTCACCAGGGTGAGGCCCGATAAAATTTCAAGGTTCAGGTTCGCAAAAACCGGACAACCGGCATACGCAAACGCCAGGTCCCGAACCTGCACCACTGGCGAATTGGAAAAGTGTGTGTGCCCCATGCCTGCCAATGCTAGCGCACGACCGCCGGCGCCCGGGCCGCCGACCCCGCCACAGGCACAATGGAGCAACCCCGCAAGGTCTGTTCCATGCCGCGCACATTCAAAATACCCGAGTCCGTTTTGGTTGTAATTTACACCCCGACTTGGGACGTACTCTTGATTCGCCGCACGGATGAGGACCCGCTGGCACCGGCCTTTTGGCAGTCGGTGACGGGCAGCAAGGACACGGTCCAAGAGACATTCCAAGCCGCCGCCATCCGCGAAGTCCAGGAAGAAACCGGTATTGGCTGCGGCCTGGACTCCGACCAAGGCCCTGTGCTGCACGATTGGCATCTGGAGAACGTGTACCCCATCTACCCCCGCTGGCTGCACCGCTACGCGCCCGGGGTGTGCTTTAACACCGAACACCTTTTTGGCCTGCAAGTACCTGCCCGCACGCCGGTGCGGCTCAACCCACAGGAACACACGCATTACCAGTGGCTGCCCTACCTCGAAGCCGCAGCGTGCTGCTTTTCACCGTCCAACGCCGAGGCCTGCGCCATGCTGCCCCGCTTCGCAGGCAAGGGGCGTGCAACATGACCAAGCGCTTGCGGGTGGTGAGCTACAACATCCACAAGGGCGTGCGCGGCATAGGCCCGGCACGCCGATTGGAAATTCACAACCTGGGGCAGGCTATGGCGCACTTTGACGCCGACCTTGTATGCCTGCAAGAGGTGCGCAAGGTGCACCGGCGCGAAGAAAAGTACTTTTTGCACTGGCCCAAGCTGCCACAGGCCGAGTTTTTGGCTCCGCCGGGCTACGCAGCGGTGTACCGAAGCAACGCTTTCACCCGCCACGGCGAACACGGCAACGCGCTGCTGTCGCGCTGGCCGGTGCTAGGGCACCAGCACGAAGACATGTCGGACCACCGGTTTGAGCAACGCGGCCTGCTGCACACCGAAGTGGCCGTGTACGGTCAATCGGTGCACGTTCTGGTGGTGCACCTGGGCTTGATACGCTCCAGTCGAGCGCGCCAACTCGACCAGCTGTGCCGCTACCTGACGCGGGAGATTGCGCCTACGGCACCCGTGGTGGTCGCCGGCGACTTCAACGAATGGGGCCCTATGGTCGCGCGCGTTATGCAGCGAGCCGGCCTAGAAGCCATACAAAAAAACGGATGCGCAACCTTCCCCTCGCGCCTTCCACTGTTTCAACTCGACCATATTTACGCCCGCGGGATGCGCCCGGTATCGCTGGCGGTGCTGCGTGGCGGCCAGTGGGCTCAAATGTCGGACCATTTGCCGCTGATTGCCGAGTTTGAATTGCCGCCTCCATGAGCCACACCCACTTCACCCCCAAGCACCAAGTGCGTTTGCTAGAGGGTGCGGGTGACTTGTTTGAGGCAGTGGTTCAAGCCATTGACCACAGCGTTCACGAGGTGCGACTGGAGACCTATATTTTTCACTTCGACGCCCAAGGCGAGCGGGTCGCCCAGGCATTGGTGCGTGCCGCACAGCGCGGCGTGGCCGTGTTTGTGGTGGTCGATGGCATCGGTACCCCAGCCTTGCCTGCGCAATGGAGCCAGCGTTTTGACCACAGCGGGGTGCAATGGCAACGGTTTTTACCGCTGGGCTGGTTGGGCGTGTTGTTTCCCGTGCGCTGGAGGCGCCTGCACCGCAAACTCTGCGTGGTCGACGGCAAGCAGGCATTTTGTGGCGGTATCAATGTGATTGACGACTTTATCGACCTGCACCACGGCCATCTGTCCGCGCCCCGGCTGGACTTTTCGGTCCAGGTCGGCGGGCCCTTGGTCACGGATGTACAGGCGGTAATGGAGCAATTTTGGTTGCGCCTGGAGTTCGCCCGCAATGTGGAAAACCTGCAATGGAAAGCTGCGCGTGCGCAGTTGCGCCAACCCACTTTGACGACAGCCCTGCACCCGTCTAGGCCCGCCGCGCTGGGCCCCAGCGCATTAAACAACACCTCGAACAGCGATGTCTGGGCGGCCTTGCTGCTGCGCGATAACGTGCACCACCGTACACGCATCGAGCAGGCCTACCGCAAGGCCATTGGCGAGGCGCGCAGCGAAGTTCTTATTGCCAATGCGTACTTCGTACCCGGACGCAAACTGCGCCACGCTTTGGTCCACGCCGCGCAGCGCGGTGTGCGGGTGCGCTTGCTGCTGCAAGGGCAATACGAATATTTCATGCAATACCACGGAGCCAGAGCCGTTTATGGCGCATTGCTGCAAGCCGGAGTGGAGATTTATGAGTACAAGGCCGGGTTTTTGCACGCCAAGGTCGCCGTTGTCGACCGGCGCTGGGCCACCGTGGGCTCGTCCAACCTGGACCCCTTGAGCTTGCTCCTGGCCCGCGAGGCCAATGTGGTCGTCCGTGACCGCCGCTTTGCGCTGCTGCTGCGCGAACGCGTGCTCAGCGCACTCAACTCGCAGTCGACCCGCGTCCAAGCCAAGGCCTACGCCGGGCGCGGCTGGTGGCAGCGCGCCATGGACATACTGGCCTTGGGACTTATGCGCATCATTTTGTTTTTGATTGGACGGCCCTATTAAGGCCGACTTTGCTATCATTTAAATAGCATTCTATTCAGTAATGGCGTGGCATTTTCGGGAAAGACCTTATTTTGCAAAGACTGGTAACATGCCGCCTCGCACATCACATGACCACAGCCATGAACCCACCCGACGACGATGTTGGAACCCCGGTTTCCGTCAAAATTCGCCAGCGCATTACGGCTTCCCGCAAGCGTTTCCATGCCAATGACAATATTTCCGAATTTATCCAGCCCGGTGAATTAGAAGCCTTGCTCGATGAGGTGGAGGTCCAGATGCAAGGCGTGCTCAACAGCCTGGTCATCGACACCGAAAACGACCACAACACCGGCAACACGGCGCGCCGGGTGGCCAAGATGTACCTCCAAGAGGTATTTCGTGGCCGCTACGTGGCGGCACCGACCATCACGGAATTTCCCAACGCCGAGCACCTCAACGAGCTGATGATCGTGGGCCCCATCACGGTGCGCAGCGCCTGCAGCCACCATTTTTGCCCCGTCATTGGCCAGATCTGGATCGGCGTATTGCCCAACGAACACACCAATGTGATCGGCCTGAGCAAGTACGCCCGCCTGGCCGAATGGGTCATGGGGCGGCCCCAGATTCAGGAAGAAGCCGTGGTGCAACTGGCCGATTTGATTCAGGAAAAAACCCAGCCCGATGGCCTGGCTATCGTCATGGAAGCCAGCCACTATTGCATGTCCTGGCGCGGCGTGAAGGACATGGACAGCAAAATGATCAACTCGGTCATGCGCGGCGTCTTTCTTAAAGACCCCCATTTGCGCCGCGAGTTTTTGGCACTGCTTCCCAAGAAAGGGTGATTTATGTTGGTCCGTTTGCTTTATGCCAGCCGTGCGATCGACCCCGGCTCGGTTGCCATCGACGAAATCCTGGCCCAATCGCGCCAGGGCAACCCCAGCTCCGGTATTACCGGCATCCTGTGCTACGGCGGCGGCATTTTCTTGCAAGCCATTGAAGGCGGGCGCAACTCTGTCAGCGAGTTGTACAGCCACATTCAACGTGACCCGCGGCACACCGACGTGGTGCTCTTGCATTACGAAGAAATCTCCGAGCGCCGCTTCAGTGGTTGGACCATGGGCCAGGTCAATATGTCCAAGATTAACGCCAGCATCCTACTCAAATACGCCGAAAAGCCCGAACTCGACCCCTACAGCGTGTCGGGCAAGGTGTCTTTGGCGCTGCTGGAGGAACTGATGGCCACCGCGTCCATCATCGGACGCGCCTGATGGCCCGGCCTGGGTCAGGCCTCAAGCCCGCATGACGCCGGTTCTGGGTTGCGACTTTTCCAGCAGCCCTAACCGGCGTAAAAACATTGTGCTGGCTTGGGGCGAAAGTGATGGGCAGCGCCTGTGCCTGAACCAGCTCGAACGCCTGAGCAGCTTGGAAGATTTCGCGCGGGCTTTGGAAGCCCAAACCCACTGGGTGGGCGGCTTTGATTTGCCGTTTGGCCTGCCACGAGAACTGGTAACAACCTTGGGCTGGCCGCCGCAGTGGCCCGCGCTGATCGCGCATTACAGCGGCCTCACACGGGCCCAGATTCAGGCCGAGTTTGCTGCTTTTTGCAACGCGCGCCCAGCGGGATCCAAGTTTGCCCACCGCGCCACCGATGGCCCGGCGGGGTCGAGCCCGTCCATGAAGTGGGTTAATCCTCCCGTGGCCTATATGTTGCACGCTGGGGTTCCCCTGATTTTGGCCAGTGGCGCCTACTTCCCCGCACTGCAGCCCGCGCAGGACAAACCATGCCGGGTGGCTTTGGAAGCCTACCCCGGCATGCTGGCGCGCCAGGTCCTGGGTGCACGCAGCTACAAGAACGACAGCCCCGCCAAACAAACGCCCGAGCGGCTGATTGCCCGCAAAGACCTGGTCAACGCGCTCGAACTGGGCCAGACCCGCCTGGGTTTGCGCCTGCGGCTGAGCCACGCCCAGCGTGATGCCCTGGTGCAGGACGCCACCGCCGATGCGCTGGACGCCGTCATTTGCATGGCGCAAGCCGCCTGGGCCCAACGATGCCACGCGCAGGGCCACGCCTTGTACGGCTTACCCTCTGGGGTCGACGCTTTGGAGGGCTGGATCATTGGGGCCTGAAGCGCGCTCGCCGGGGTCACGTCTGGGTGTATAACCCACGCACACCCCATCAACCCGTCATACCAGCGTCGCAGACGCTTCAACACCAAGAAGGCAACACCATGGGCGCGCAGTGGAAAGCAAAAGGCAAGGAACTGGCAGCCAATGCACGGGGCCGGGCATTCGGAAAATTATCCAAGGACATCATGATTGCCGCGCGCAATGGCGCAGACCCAGCCAGCAACGCGCGCTTGCGACTGGTCATGGAGCAGGCACGCAAAATTTCGATGCCCAAAGAAACCTTGGACCGCGCCATCAAGAAAGGCGCGGGCCTGAGTGGCGAGGCGGTGCATTTTGAGCACGTAATTTACGAAGGCTTCGCCCCCCACCAGGTGGCGGTCATGGTCGAGTGCCTGACCGACAACGTCAACCGCACCGCACCCGAGATGCGGGTGCTATTTCGCAAAGGGCACCTAGGAACCTCGGGTTCAGTGGCCTGGGATTTCGACCACGTGGGCATGATCGAAGCCGAACCCACTGCGGGCGCAACCGGCGTGGATGCCGAACTCGCCGCCATTGAGGCCGGCGCGCAGGACTTCGAGGCCGCTGACGAAAACTCCAACACCTTGTTTCTCACCGATCCTGCCGACCTGGACCTGGTCAGCCGCGCCCTGGCGGCGCAGGGGTTTACCGTTCTCAGCGCCAAGTTAGGGTACAAACCCAAGAACCCGGTGCCAGCAGAAAGCCTGAGCGCCGCGCACCTGGAAGAAGTAGAAGCCTTTTTGGCGGCCATTGATGCCAATGACGACGTTCAAAACGTCTATGTCGGCTTGGTCGCTTGAACCAACACCGTGCTGCCCCGATCTCACCATGACCGAAACACCCGCCACCCCCACAAGCCGACCCGACCTGCCGGACCATTTGTCCGTCGACCCCCGCAGCCCCCACTATCTAGCGGCTGTGTTTGAACATGACGTGGGCATCCGCTTCAACGGCAAGGAGCGCATGGACGTTGAGGAATACTGCATTAGCGAGGCTTGGGTCAAAGTTCCGGCAGGAAAAACACGGGACCGAAAAGGCCGCCCACTGCTGATCACACTCAAGGGTCAGGTCGAAGCGTTTTACCGCTGAGCACCGTGGGCAGGCCGCTGGTTACGGCCCGCCGGTCCCGCACACAGCGCAATGGGCCTTGCGTGGCATACGGACCTGGGTCCATTCCATGCTGCGACCGTCAAGCATCAAAAGTCGACCGGCCAGGCTTTGGCCCGTGTCAACGATGATCTTGAGGGCTTCTGCCGCCTGCATGGCACCGATGATGCCCACCAGCGGCGCAAACACGCCCATCGTGGCGCACCGGGTTTCGGGCGGCGCAACCAAGGGGTCAAATACACAGGCGTAGCAGGGGCACGCGCTGTCACGGGGGTCGTAGACAGCGATTTGACCGTCCATTTGAATGGCCGCGCCGGACACCAAAGGTTTACGGTGTTTGACGCAGGCTGCGTTTACCGCGTGGCGCGTGCTGAAGTTGTCGCAGCAATCGAGCACCACGTCAGACTGGGCCACCAGCACCTCGAGCATGGCAGCGTCAGCCCGGGCAGCCAAGGCCACGACTTCAATCCGTGGGTTCAAACGCAGCAGCGTCGCCTTGGCTGAGTCCACCTTGGGCGCGCCCACGCTGTCCGTGGTGTGGGCGATTTGGCGTTGAAGGTTGGTTAAATCGACCGTGTCGTGGTCTACCAGGGTGATATGCCCCAGGCCCGCGCAGGCCAGGTACATGGCCGCTGGCGAGCCCAACCCTCCGGCACCAATGACCAGTGCACGGCCATTGAGAATGCGGGTTTGGCCCTCGATTCCGATGTCTTCGAGCAGGATATGGCGCGAATAGCGCAGCAGCTCGTCATCGTCCATGCTGCGAAGGTCCATGGACCTAATCCTCTTTCGCGTCGGGCTTGCGCTCAACCAAGGTTTTACTCACCAAAACTGGTTGGCCCTTGAGTTGCTTGATGGCCTGGGCGAGCTGAAAGTCTTTGTCGGTTCCAAACTCTGGTGCTTTGCGCTCGGCGACCGGTTTGCGAGATTCCTCTTCGAGGCGCTTAAGGGCTTCCTCGCGGGCCTTCTCGCGCGCCCGGTCCTTTTGTTCTTCACCTTGGCCGCTGGCCAGGTGTTTCTCTAGATCAGCTTCCCGCGTTCGCAATGCCGCGTACGGACTACCCTCTTCGGTGTCGTCGACCATCACGTCGGGCACGATGCCCTTGGCTTGGATGGACTTGCCGCTGGGCGTGTAGTAGCGCGAGGTCGTGATTTTTAGGCCGGTATCGGGCCCCAGGGCGCGAAAAGTCTGAACCGAACCCTTGCCAAAGGTCTGGCTGCCCATGATGGTGGCGCGTTTGTGGTCTTGCAAAGCACCGGCCACGATTTCACTGGCTGACGCCGAGCCCTCGTTGACCAGCACCACCACCGGCACCTTTTTCAGCCCGGCAGGCAAACCGCGAATAGGGTCTGCGCCCGTGCGGCCTTGGTAATCTTTGGCTACAGCACGCAGGGTTTGCTTGCTGTCTTCAGTCTGCCCATTGGTCGACACCACGGTCACGTTGTCGGGCAAGAACGCTGCTGAGATGGCCACTGCGGCGTTGAGCAAGCCACCCGGGTCATTGCGCAAGTCCAAAACCATGCCCTTGATGTTGGGGTCTTGCTTGTAAATTTCGTTGATCTTCTTGACGAAGTCGTCCACGGTGCGTTCCTGAAACTGGCTCACCCGCACCCAGCCGTACCCAGGCTCTACGAGTTTGCCGCGCACGGAGAGTTGCTTGATTTCTTCTCGAACGATGGTGACCGGAAAGCTGCGGTTCTCGTCTTTGCGGTAGATGGTGAGAATAACTTTGGTCGCAGGCTCACCGCGCATGCGTTTGACCGCCTCATTAAGACTCAAACCCTTGACGGCCGTGTCGTCAATCTTGGTAACCAGATCATTGGTTTTGATTCCCGCACGAAAAGCGGGTGAGCCCTCGATGGGGGTGATGACCTTGACCAGCCCGTCCTCTTGGGTGATTTCTATGCCCACGCCGACAAATTTACCGGCAGTGCCTTCTTTAAATTCTTTAAAGGCCTTTTTATCAAAATAGACCGAATGGGGGTCCAGACTCGACACCATCCCCGAGATGGCGTCGGTAATCAGTTTTTTCTCGTCTACGGCCTCCACATAATCGCTCTTGATCAATCCGAATACGGTGGACAACTGCTGCAACTCCTCCAAGGGCAAGGGCGCCAAGGCATTGCGTGCCACCGTTTGCAGCGACACCGTCGTCAACGCTCCCGCGACCACACCTAGCATCACCCAACCCGTTATTTTTAGCTTTTGACCCATACATATTCCCGTCGTATTTCAATCTGAGGGCTGATTCTGAGGCATAGCCCCCCGGATACCTAAACTTTACCTTGCGAGGCCACTGCCGCCGCTGCCTGAGCAGCCAATTTCGGGTCGCCCAAATAGTAGTGCCGGACGGGGCGCAACTGCGCATCGAGCTCGTAAACCAGCGGTATGCCGTTGGGAATATTGACCCCAACGATGGCATCGTCGGCCACACCGTCGAGGTATTTGACCAGGGCGCGGATCGAATTTCCATGGGCGGCTACCACGATGCGCTTGCCCGCAGACAGGCCAGGCGCGATGGACTCATTCCAAAGCGGCATGACGCGCGCCACGGTGTCCTTGAGGCATTCAGTCAGCGGAATTTGTGCAGGCTGCAACTTGGCGTAGCGCACGTCGCCGCGTTCGCAGCGCGCATCGCTGGCGTCGAGCGCCGGTGGTGGCGTATCGAAGCTGCGGCGCCACTGCAACACCTGGTCTTCGCCGTATTGCTTGGCCATATCGGCTTTGTTTAAGCCTTGCAAGGCGCCGTAATGGCGCTCATTGAGCCGCCAGGAATGCACCACCGGCAGCCACGTGCGGTCCATTTCATCCAAGCAGTGCCAAAGCGTGCGGGTCGCACGCTTGAGCATACTGGTGTAGGCAACATCAAATTCATAGCCCTGCTCTTTGAGCAAGCGACCGGCGTTCTTGGCCTGCACCACCCCCAGCGGGGTCAGATCCACGTCGGTCCAACCGGTAAAACGGTTCTCTAAATTCCAGGTGGACTCGCCGTGGCGGATCAGTACAAGTTGGTGCATGGTGGCTAAAACAGGGGTTGTCTGGGTGGGAATTGGCCGCTCCGAGTGCGTGGCCCAATGGGGCATTCTAAAATGCGAGCCGATAGCCCCCGCAACAGACAAGGAACCAAGTGAAATTTTTTATCGATAACTGGATGCTGATCGCATTGGCCGTGGTCTCTGGCGCACTTTTGCTGGGGCCGGTGATTCAAGGCGCGGTCAGCACCGGCCTGAGCGCCAACGACGCGGTGCAATTGATCAACCGTGAAAAAGCGGTAGTGGTCGATGTGTGCGAACCCGCCGAATACGCTGGCGGCCATATCGTGGGTTCCAAAAACATTCCCTTGGGTGATTTGCAGGCCAAGCTGGCGGGCGCGGTCAAGAACAAAAGCCTGCCGCTGATTTTGGTTTGCCAGTCTGGCGCACGTTCGGCGCGCGCGGTCGCAACCGCAAAAACTTTGGGTTTTGAGCAAGCCCAGTCCCTTGGTGGCGGCTTGGCGGCTTGGAAGAGCGCCAATTTGCCCGTCGAAAAAGCCTGAGTTGGGGCCGTTTATGCAAAGCGTCACGATGTACACCACTGCCGTTTGCCCGTATTGCGTGCAGGCCAAGCGCATCCTCAAGTCCAAAGGCGTGGAGCACATTGAAGAAATCCGCATCGACACCAACCCTACCGAGCGCGCCACGATGATGGAGCGCACCGGTCGGCGAACGGTACCCCAAATATTTATCGGCACCACGCATGTAGGTGGCTGTGACGATTTGATGGCGCTCGACGGCCAGGGTCAACTACTGGCGCTGTTGATGCAGGACTAGTCAGCCGACCACCGCGCTTGCTGCTGCGATAATTCCCCGCGCCACCAGCCCTCAACAGGCTGCACTGTTTTGTCAGCCCATCCGTCGTCTTGCGGATGGGCTTTGTTTTACTTTGAAAGAAATTCCCATGGCTGACCAAGAACCAGTTTTTCAAATCCAGCGCATCTACCTCAAAGAGGCCTCGCTGGAGCAACCCAATTCACCGGCGATCCTGCTCGATCAAGAGCAGCCATCGGTCGACATCCAACTCGGCATTGAAGCCAACCCCGTGGCCGATGGCATTTTTGAAGTGTGCGTGACTGCCACCGTACAAACCAAGATCAAAGACAAAACGGTTTTCCTGGTAGAAGTCAAACAGGCTGGTATTTTCGAGATCCGCAATCTGGCTCAAGAGCAAATGGGCCCGATTATGGGTATTGCATGTCCCCAAATCGTGTACCCCTATTTGCGCGGCAATGTGGCCGATTTGATCCAGCGCGGCGGCTTTCCGCCCGTGCACCTGTCGGAAATCAACTTCCAGGCGATGTACGAACAGCAAAACCAAGGGGCTACTGAGGCTGCAGCGACACTGCCCCAGTAAACGCAAGTTCTGCCCCACGGCCAACCCATTGTGCAGCGCACCGCCATGAAAATTACGGTTCTTGGCGCTGGCGCTTGGGGCAGCGCACTGGCCATTTGTGCCAGTCAACACCCGGAAAACCACACCGTCACCCTGTGGTCACGCGATGCGGGCCACCAGCGTGCCATGCAAACCCAGCGTGAAAACCAGCGCTACCTACCCGGCGTCGCATTGCCACCGTCTTTGAAGGTAAGCCAACTCCAAGGCCCCTACCTGCAAACGCATCTCTCCTCCCAAGACTTGTTGGTGCTGGCCATGCCCATGCTGGGACTGCGCGGGCTGTTGGTGTCGCTGGCCGCCATCCAAGTGCCTATGGCATGGGTGTGCAAAGGGTTTGAAACCGCCTTGGCCGAGACAGCGCCGGGGCTTCTGGGTCATGAAATTCAGGCGCTGGTAGCCCCGAACGTCTCGGCCGGGGTGCTCAGTGGGCCCAGTTTTGCCCAAGAAGTGGTGCAAGGCAAGCCTACCGCCCTGGTGGCTGCGAGTGCGCACGCCGTCGTGCGCCAGGCCTTGGTACAAGCCTTTCACAGCCCCATGCTGCGGGTATACGCCAGCGAGGATGTGGTTGGCGTGGAAGTAGGCGGCGCGGTCAAAAACGTGCTTGCCATCGCCACCGGTTTGTGTGACGGCCTGAACCTGGGCCTCAATGCCCGCGCCGCACTGATTACGCGCGGCCTGGCCGAAATGACCCGCCTGGGCGTAGCGCTGGGCGCCAAGGTGGAGACGTTCATGGGGCTGAGCGGCCTTGGCGACTTGGTCCTCACAGCCACGGGGGATTTGTCTCGCAACCGGCGCGTCGGCCTGGCGCTGGCGCAAGGGAAAAGTTTGGCGCAAGCCACCCAGGAACTAGGCCACGTAGCCGAAGGTGTTTACAGCGCGCACACGGTGGTGCAGCGCGCGCGCGGGCTGGGCGTGGACATGCCTATTGCGCAGAGCGTGGTCGATTTACTCCAGGGTCGTTTGCGGCCCGAACAAGCCGTGGCAGCGCTTATGGGGCGTGGCCCGGGGCAAGAGGTCTAGGCCACCCTGAATCCTTGCGCTATCTGGGGGCACGCTATCAAGCGGCAGCAGCAACCAAACCCTGCCAGCCTTGCCAACCCATGAATCCGGCCACCAGCAACATCAAGCCTGCTGACAAAAATGGGGCTTTGTCTGCCCAATGGCCAAAGCCGCCCCAGTGCTTTGCGGCGTGGCGCACGCTGAGTGCCGCCAAGGCGCCCGAGGCGACCATGGTCAGTGCCAGACCCACGCTAAAGCCCAGCACCAGCGTAGCGCCCAGCGCCACTTCCTTGAGCTGCAGACACAGAAGCAACACGGTGATGGACGCCGGACAGGGAATCAGGCCACCGGTCAGGCCAAACACCAAAATCTGTCCCGTCGTGACCTCGCGCCCCTTGAAGCGCCGGGTGATGTCATCGGCGTGCGCCTGGGCGTGACGGTCCAACGTGTAGGGCGCATGGTCATGGCTATGGGTATGGGCACCTCCATGCTTATGGTCGTGGTCGTGGTCGTGATCGTGGCTGTGACTGTGGTCTGGGTGTCCATGCACCACGCGCCAGGTGCGCCCAAGCATCCACAAGGCGGTGGCGGCAATCAGTGCCGCCGAAACGAGCTGCAAATAGGGTTCGCTGGCTTGCGCGCTCCAGTGCTGGCCGAAATAAAGCCCGCCCATGGCAACGGCCCAGACCACGGCAGTGTGCGAGAGCGTAGCCGCCAAGCCGAGCATCACCGCCTGCACCAGCGTACCGCGCACCGCAATGATGAAAGCGGCCATAACGGTTTTGGAGTGGCCAGGCTCCAGCCCATGGAGCGCCCCCAGTGCAATAGCGCTAGGCAGAAAAAGCCAGGCATTGGTAGTGCCCTGCTGGAGCAGTTGTGTGAAATCGTTCATCGTCAGACTATAGAGTCCATGTTAACCGCGGGTAAACCAGTAGGAAACATTAGCACTCAGCACTGTTGAGTGCTAATATTGCACCTCGAACACAAGGAGTTCTTCAATGTCGTATGCAATCGGATCGACTACCGCGCTGGCCACGGCCAATCCCTGGTCTTTGGTGCCATCTTTGGGCAACCTGGACGCTTACATTTCCGCCGCTAACCGGCTTCCCATGCTTACGCTAGACGAGGAGCAGCGCTTTGCGCGCCAGTTCAAGGACGACAACGACCTCGACGCGGCGGGAAAACTAGTGCTCTCACACCTGCGCCTAGTGGTTTCGGTGGCGCGACAGTACCTGGGTTACGGCCTGCCCCACGGCGATCTGATCCAGGAAGGTAACGTAGGCCTGATGAAGGCGGTCAAGCGCTTTGACCCCGACCAAGGAGTGCGCTTGGTCAGCTATGCGCTGCATTGGATCAAGGCCGAGATTCACGAATACATCCTGAAAAACTGGCGCATGGTCAAAATGGCCACCACCAAGGCACAGCGCAAGCTGTTCTTCAATCTGCGCTCCATGAAGCAGCGCTTCAAGTCCGATGACGCCGCCGCCGATATGGCCACCCACCGCGACACGCTCAGCCCAGATCAGGTCGATGCGATGGCGCGCGAGCTCAATGTCAAGCCCGAAGAGGTGCTGGAAATGGAAACTCGCCTGTCGGGAGGCGATGTGCTGCTCGACCCCATGGCCTCAGACGATGGCGAAGACGTGTACGGCCCCATTTCCTACCTGACAGACAGCAGCCACGAGCCTTTGGCAATGATCGAAGCGCACCGTCGCGACATACTGGCCTCTGACGGCATCAGCACTGCGCTCGATGCGCTGGACGCGCGCAGTCGGCGCATCGTCGAGGAGCGCTGGCTCAAGGTGAACGATGACAACACAGGCGGTATGACGCTGCACGACCTGGCCGCCGAATATGGAGTCAGCGCCGAGCGCATCCGCCAGATCGAGGTCGCGGCCATGAAGAAAATGAGAACCGCGCTGGTTGACTACGCCTAAATCAGCGCGACCAATCGCCTACCCTTGCCGCACGGTGTGCCTTGCGGCATTTTTTTGCACCAAATTCAGCGCATCAGCACAGCAATGTCGGCAGCAAGCACCGGCGCGCCGCTGCCGTAACGGGTGAAAAGACGAAGCTGGCCTTTAGGGTCAAAAATATAGCTGCCCGCTGAGTGGTCCATGGTGTAGCTGGTAGCACTGGCGCCGGGTACTTTTTTGTAATAGATTTTGAAGTCCTTGGCCACTGCTTCGAGTTCCTCGGGCGCGGGGCGCAGCGCCAGAAAGCTGGGGTCGAAATTGACCATATAGGCCTTGAGCAGCTCCGGCGTGTCGCGCTCCGGGTCCACGGTCACAAACAAGGCTTGCAGGCGCTCGCCGTCTTTACCCAGCAGCTTCTTCACTTCGGCCAGCTCGGTCAGTGTGGTAGGGCAGACATCGGGGCATTGGGTGTAGCCAAAGAACACCACCACCACTTTGCCTGCAAAGTCTGCCAGACGGCGCACTTGGTCGTTATGGTCTGGCAGCGCAAAGTTTTTGCCATATTCTGCGCCGGTGATATCAATGGAGCTAAACGCAGGTTTTTGCTCACCACAAGCCACCAAAAAGCCCGCCGACAAGGTCGCTAGCAACAGGGCGACGCCCAGCCGGCGGCGACCTTTAGAAACTTCCGAATTCAGGTTCATAGAAGGTAGTGGTCTAGCAGCAGCGCGGCAAACAAAGCGCTCAAATGAATCAAGGAAAAGCGAAAGGTCTCGCGTGCCAGGGCGTCGGAATAGTTGCGCATCAAGCGCCATGCGTAAAGGCAAAACCAAAGGCTCAAGACCACAGCCGCGGCCAAATACAGCCACGAGCTCATGCCGACCATGAAAGGCAGCAAACAGGCGGCAAACAGCACCCAGGTGTAGAGCAGAATTTGCAAGCGGGTGAACTCACTGCCGTGGGTGACCGGCAACATCGGCAGGCCGGACTTGCGGTAGTCCTCCACCCGGTACAAGGCCAAAGCCCAAAAATGTGGCGGTGTCCACAGAAAAATAATCAGGAACAACACCAAGGCCTCCGGGCCCACATCACCGGTCATTGCAGCCCAGCCAAGTAACGGAGGCATTGCGCCCGAGGCGCCGCCAATCACAATATTTTGCGGCGTGAGCGGCTTGAGAATGACGGTGTAAACCACCGCGTAACCGACAAAAGTAGCGAAGGTGAGCCACATGGTCAGCGGATTGACCCAAAAATACAAAATAAGTGAACCTGCAAACCCGAGCACTGCTGAGAACCACAGGGTTTGCGTGTTGCTGAGCTCACCGCGCGCAGTCGGGCGCCATGAGGTGCGCTTCATTTTGGCGTCAATTCGCTGTTCTACGATGCAGTTGAATGCCGCAGCAGCCGCAGCAACCAGCCAGATGCCGACACAGGCCAGCGTCGCAAGCCCTATTTGCGCCAGCGTGGGCACGCCCGGCACAGCCAGCACCATACCAATCAGGGCGCAAAACACAATGAGCTGAATGACGCGCGGTTTGGTCAGTGCGTTGAACTGGCGCACGATCGACAAGGGGGCGGCCGCCGGACTAAGGGAGGGAGTAGGTGCGCTCACGTGGTGTGTCTCTCGGAAAAATAAGGGGGCGCCTGGACCGGCGACAGGGTTTGGGTGGCAGCCAGCAAGCCCGCCAGCACTGCGGCCATCGCGCCAGCGCCGCCGGTGTGCAAGACGGCGGCCAACAAAGGCCAGTCCAGCACAACGTTGCTCAAGCCAGTGGCGATCTGCAAAGCAAGCAAAGCACCCAACCAGCGCGCCGGGCGCGCCAGCTCTGGCACACAACCCAAGCGCCAGACCAACCACAGCATCACGAAAAAGGTCAGTCCGGCGAGCATGCGGTGGCTGAAGTGGATCGCCGTGAGTGCCTGAAAGCTCAGTGGCGTGCCATCGGTTGCCAATCCCAAGGGCCGCCAAAGCTCAAAGCCCTGCGAGAAGTTCATCATCGGCCACCAGCTGCTCTGGCATTGGGGAAACTCAGTACAGGCCAGTACGGCGTAATTTGTGCTCACCCAAGCGCCTGAGGCCACCTGCAGCAGCAGCACCAACAAACCGACCACCAAAGCGACACGCAGCGCACTGGCAACGGGCACTGGCGATCGCGCGTCCATGGCCTGCGACTGCCAGACCGTCTGCACCGCCAGCAGCGCCAGCAGCACATACCCACCCATCAAATGCAGGCTGACAATGGCCGGGAACAGCTTCATGGTCACCGTGAACGCACCAAACGCGCCTTGAATGCAAACCCACAAGAGCGTCACCGTGGCCCACCAGGGGTGGACCTGTGCGCGAGCTGTCTTTGCGGCCCGCTGGCGCCACACTACCGTCCATGCGCTGATTGACAGCACCAAAATCAAAAATCCCACGCTGGACGCCAGGTAGCGATGCACCATCTCAATCCAGGCTTTGCCGTGCGTGACTGGGCCCTCCGGCGCAGCGAGTTGCTCCGATGCAATGGAGGCATGGGCCCCCATGGGAGTTGCCTGCCCATAGCACCCCGGCCAGTCGGGACAGCCCAGGCCGCTGTCGGTCAGGCGCGTGAAGGAGCCCAAAAGCACCAGGTCAAAGGTCAAAAACAGGGTCACCAGGGTGAGGGCCCGAATGCGTCCATAGGCTTGGGCCCGGCGCTGGCGCCAAAGCACCCAAGCCAAGGGCAGGGCCGCCACGGCCATGCCTGCAAATAGCAGACGCAGCAAAGGGGACCAGTCGTACAGGGCGGTGTGCATGCGTAATCGGGGGGTAGCAGGCCTCAGCGGCCCGGGTTGTCCCAAAAAGCGGAGGCGCGCAACAGGCGCTCCAGGTCACGCTTGGCTTTGGGGGCCTGCTCCACATCGAGCTGCGTGGGGAAACGCATCATCCAATTCCCCATCGGGTCGACCACAAACAGATGGTCGCGCAACTGGGCGCCGCTGGCGGGTTCCAGCCAGCGCTGCAAATCTTTGGCGGGCAGCCGCAGCACCGTGGCGGTTTTCAGCGCAAGGAGCAGTTCGGGTGCGACAGGGATGTCGTCGTCAATTAACCACACCCAATCCAACCGATCCTTGTCCTTGCCCATGCCCTCGCGCAATTGGCGCTGCAGGTACAGATAACGGGTGCAGATGGCATCACAAGCAGCCCCCGCCACGCTGACCAGCAGCCACTGGCCCTTGAGCGACTGCAGATTGACTATCGAGCCGTCCAGCGCACTGGCTTGCAGATCGGGCAGTGGGCGTTGCGGCGAAATCAATTCACCAAAATTGCGCCGCCCCTCGGGACGAACAAAGTAATAGGTGATGTAAGACGCAAGCACTGGCGCAGCGCAGACCAACAAAACCAACAGCATCTTCCAGCGCCCCATGCGGGTTTGGGCAACGACGGGATGGGCCAGGTCTTGGAGTTCGGGCAAGGAATGCACGGTCAGACCCAATGGCTGGTCGTCAAAGGCGGGGGGGCGGGACATGATTCAACGATTCCTTGATGGGTGCCGCGCTACGGCGAAAAAATTGAAACCAGAGGTACAGGCCAGCCACCAAGGCGGACATAGCAAACCACTGGAAGGCGTAGCCGTAGTGCTTTTCCAGCCCCAAGGCCACCTCAGGCCAATCGCGGCGCAAGCCTTCGCTGGGGGGACCCGTTTGGCGAATCGTAAATTGCGCCAGCGCCAGGCCGCTTTGCTCGCGAAACTGCGCCAAGTCTAGATTTTGCCGGATAAGTCCGAGCCCGGGCGTTCCGGGCTCGTATAGCTTGGCCGGCAGCGGGGCGATTTGCCCTTCCACGCTGACGGGCCCCGACGGGGTCTGTACTTTAGGCACCGTGGCGCGGGTCTCAAAGTTTCGAGCCACCCAGCCCCGCTGCACCATGACCACCACCCCGCTGGGCTGCAAACGCAGCGGCGTGAGCACGAAGAAGCCCACCTTGCCATCCATCTGCCGGTTGTCAAGGTAGATACTGTGCGCCACCTCCCAGGTGCCGCTGACTTTGACCACACGGTACAAGCCCTCATCCAAACCGGGTAATTGCGCCACGGCGGTGGTGTCCAAAGGCGCCTGAAGGCTCTGCTCGGCCATGGCCGCCTGCAACGCCTCTTTTTGCGCCGCCCGATCCAGCTGCCAAAAACCCAAACGCAGGCCCAAGCCTGCGAAAAAAATAGCCGCCAGGGTGATAAGAAGAAACTTTCGATTGAAGTTCAAAAGATAATCCAGGTTATGACCTACCTCGTAGCCCTTGCATTTTTTTCCATTCTCGCCAGCCTAGCTGTTGCCTTGCTGTTCATGCTGCGCGGCGGCAGCGGTGGTCCGCGCCAATCGCGACGCATGGCAAGGGCGCTGGCGCTGCGGGTGGGCCTGTCCATTTTGCTGTTTGTCTGCATCTTGCTGTCCTGGAAGTTTGGTTTCATCCACCCCACAGGAATTCCGCAAGGGGCATAAGCCCCTCGTCCCATACCACGGCGGTCAAACAAAAAGGCACCGTGAGGTGCCTTTTTTGCTGGCCGAAGGCTCCTTACAACCAGTAAACGAGGATGTAAAGGCCCAACCAGACGACATCCACAAAGTGCCAGTACCAGGCCGCACCTTCAAAACCAAAGTGACGGTGAGGGGAAAAATGGCCCTTTTGTAAACGCAAGGTTGTGAACAAGAGCATCAACATGCCAACGAACACGTGAAAACCGTGGAACCCCGTGAGCATAAAAAAGGTCGATCCGTAGACGCCAGAACTCAGCTTCAGGTTGTACTCAGTGTATGCGTGGTAGTACTCATAACCTTGAACAAAAAGGAAGGTCACGCCCAAAAGTACGGTCAGCCACATAAAGGCAACGGTTTTGCTACGGTTGTTATCAATGAGCGCGTGGTGGGCTATGGTCAAGGTCACGCCGGAGCTCAACAGCAGCGCCGTGTTGATGGTAGGCAGCCAGAACGGGCCCATAGTGGTGAACGGTTCAATAATGCCCGCAGGCGAGGCCGTCATACCAGCCGCCAAGCTAGGCCAGACGGCCTTGAAGTCGGGCCATAAAAGGGCGTTGTCCAGGCTTCCAAGCGATGGCACGGAATGCGCCCGCGCCCACCACAGCGCACTAAAGAACGCGCCGAAGAACATGACCTCGGAAAAAATAAACCAGCTCATGCTCCAGCGGAAAGACAGGTCAACCTTGCGTCCGTACAGACCGCCTTCGCTTTCGGACACGGCTTGTCCAAACCACTGGTACAACACAAACAGCCAAAAAACCAGACCGAAAGCCAGGGAGTACTTGCCCCAATCGGCACCGTTGATCCACTGGCTTGCGCCCATGATGACAAAAAACAAACCCGTCGCAGCCAACACCGGGTGGCGCGACGGGGCGGGGATAAAGTAATACGGCGTAGTTCCGTGTGCGCTTGTACTCATTTCAACTCCATTTTTCCGAATACGAATCTGTTAACCGCTCCAATCGCCTGGAGCCCTACTTACCAACAACCCAGTTCACCAGTGCAATCAGGCCCAGCACCAGCATCAGCGCCGCCGCCAGTCCGACCGCTACCACATGCATCGGATTTACCTTGGCCAAATCCTCCTGATAACCGGCACGACTACGAATGCCCAAAAAGGACCAAGCGACCAATTTCACGCTACGCGACCAGGAAGACAACTTGACTGGGGTGGGTTTGGGCTCCATCAAGAGCCCCCTATGCCTGGAGATTCCAATCGCAAACTGGCCACGGGGGCCGCTGGCGTACCGCCACCGACCTCAAAAAAGGTGTACGACAGGGTAATCGTCTTTACATCCTTGGACAATTTAGGATCAATCACAAATGCGACGGGCCAGGACTTTTTCTCACCAGCCTCCAGTGTGTACTGTTTAAAGCAGAAGCACTCCAACTTATTAAAGTGGGACGCTGCCTGTTGAGGCGCGTAACTCGGAATGGCCTGGGCGGACATGCGGCGATTTTGAATGTTTTGAAACTCATACATCACAGTAGTGAGTTCGCCCGGATGCACCTGCAAAAAGCGCGAAGCGGGCTTGAAATCCCAGGGGCCCCGGGCATTGGCATCGAACTCTACGGTGATGGTGCGACCGTAATCCACCTGGCTGTTCTCGGGCAGCGCCGGCTTGACGCCCGAGAGCACTTGCTCACTCAAGGCCAATACATTGAGGCCGGTCATTTCGCAAATCGCTTTGTATAAGGGCACCAATGCGTAGCCAAAGGCAAACATCAGACTGGCCACCACAGCCAGTTTGCCCACCATTTGGAAGTTTGCGCGTTGCAGGTTCATGCCACCCTAAGCCCCAAGCACGGCCAGCTTGAGGACAAAGCCCAACAAAAAAACCAACGCCACCGACGCCAACACCAGCGCAAGTTTGAAGTTAGATCGCTTTTGCCCAGGCGTCATGGTCTTCTTATTTGGCTGCCAGAGCCCATTCAGCCCACAACCTTGTTAGCCGCCGCATTGAGTTTGGGTGGCGTTTCAAAGGTATGGAAGGGCGCGGGCGAAGGGACTTCCCACTCCAGGCCTTCGGCCGCTTCCCATGGACGTTGTGGTGCTTTTTCGCCTTGGCCGCGCAGAGCAGGCAACACCACGAACAGAAAGAAATAGACTTGTGCGAATCCAAATGCGAACCCACCGACCGAGGCCACCGCATTAAAGTCGGCAAACTGCATGGGGTAGTCTGCGTAACGGCGCGGCATCCCTGCCAATCCAAGGAAGTGCATGGGGAAGAACGTGACGTTGAATGCAATCAAAGACCACCAAAAGTGGATCTTGCCGCGCGTTTCGCTGTACATCACACCGGTCCACTTCGGCGCCCAGTAGTAATAGCCAGAGAACATGGCATACAAAGAGCCGGCGACCAGTACATAGTGGAAATGGGCCACCACGTAATAGGTGTCGTGGATCTGAATGTCAATTGGTGCCATGGCCAGAATCAAACCCGTAAAGCCGCCCATCGTGAACACAAAGATAAAACCCACGGCAAACAACATGGGCGTCTCAAAGGTCATGGAGCCCTGCCACATGGTTGCGATCCAGTTAAAGATCTTGACCGCCGTCGGTACGGCAATCAGCATGGTGGCGTACATAAAGAACAACTGACCCGTCACGGGCATGCCCGAGGTAAACATGTGGTGCGCCCAGACAATGAAGGACAAAATGGCGATGCTGGAGGTAGCGTAGACCATAGATGCATAGCCAAAAAGTCGCTTGCGCGCAAAGGTCGGCACAACGTGGCTGATGATGCCGAAAGCTGGCAAGATCATGATGTACACCTCGGGGTGTCCGAAGAACCAGAAAATGTGTTGGTACATCACCGGGTCACCGCCACCAGCGGGGTTAAAGAAGCTGGTGCCAAAGTGGCGGTCCGTCAACGTCATGGTGATCGCACCGGCCAACACCGGCATCACCGCAATGAGCAAATAGGCGGTGATCAGCCAAGTCCAGGCGAACATGGGCATCTTCATCAGCGTCATGCCTGGCGCACGCATATTGAGGATGGTGACGATGATGTTGATCGAGCCCATGATGGATGAGGCGCCCAGGATGTGGAGGGCAAAAATACCTGCATCCATGCTCGGACCCATTTGCAGGGTCAGCGGGGCGTACAGCGTCCAACCCGCAGCCGGGGCACCGCCGGGCATGAAGAACGAACCCACGATCATCAGCCCAGCAGGAATTAACAACCAGAAGCTGAGGTTGTTCATGCGCGCAAAAGCCATATCAGCTGCGCCAATTTGCAGCGGAATCATCCAATTCGCAAATCCCACAAAGGCCGGCATGATGGCGCCGAACACCATGATCAGACCGTGCATGGTGGTGAGCTGATTGAACAACTCGGGGTTCACCAATTGCAAACCAGGCTGGAACAGTTCAGCTCGGATAATCAGCGCCAAGATGCCGCCAATGATTAGCATCGTGAAACTGAACAACAAGTACAGAGTCCCGATGTCCTTGTGGTTGGTCGCAAACACCCACCTGCGCCAGCCGGTGGGGGCGTGGTGATCATCGTGGTGCGCATGATCGAGGTTGTTGTGGTGGTCTAAAACGGCGCTCATACTGGCTTCCTTTTCAATACTCTTAATCAATATCCAAGCGATAGGCTATGCGCCTTACTTGCGCAAAGCCATCACTTCGGAAGGCTGAACCACCTGACCCGTTTTGTTGGACCAGTGGTTCTTGGTAAAACTGATCACCGCCGCAATATCGGTGTCGCTCAAGGCTTTCCAGGACGGCATGGCGCCGTTGTTTTGGCCGTTGAGCAGGACCATGATCTGCTTGGTCTTGTCGCTATCGAGCACAACTGCGGCCGCATCCAATGGCTTGACCGGACCAGCACCTTTGCCGCTGGCCTGGTGGCAAGCTGCGCAGTTCTGGGCATAGACTTTTTCGCCACGCTGGGAAATTTCTTCCAGAGTCCAAACTTTGCTTGGATCGTCGGCTTTGGCCGCTATTTTCTTTTGTTCACCCGCGACCCACTTGGAGTAATCTTCTGCAGAAACCACTTTGACATGGATAGGCATGTAGGAATGCTCTTTACCGCACAGCTGGGTACATTGACCGTAAAAGTCACCGATCTGCTCTGCGCGAAACCAGGTATCGCGCACAAATCCGGGAATCGCAGCTTGCTGAATTCCAAATGCAGGCACAAAAAAGGCGTGGATTACATCATTGGCAGTGGTAATTAGACGAACCTTCTTGTCTACCGGCACCACCAATGGGTTATCGACTTTGAGCAGGTAGTTATCGACGTCCTGGCCCTTTTTGGGACCACCATTGTTGGACATTTCGCGTTGTTCAGCGTCAATGGTGGCAACAAAGCCAATGCCTTCGCCTTCCCCCTTGAGGTAGTCGTAACCCCATTTCCATTGCATACCCGTTACCTTGATGGTGAGATCTGCGCTGGTGGTGTCTTTCATGGCCACCACTCCCTTGGTAGCTGGCAGCGCCATCAAAATCACAATGATGAAGGGCACCACGGTCCACATGATTTCCACGGTTACCGACTCATGGAACGTGGCCGCCTTGTGGCCCACGGATTTGCGGTGCTTCCAGATGGAATAAAACATGACCGCGAAAACTGCCACAAAAATCACCGCACACAAAATCAGCATGAACCAATGAAGCCACTGCTGGTCACGGGCCACCGAAGTCACTGGCGGATACAAGTTCAGTTGGTTGACAGCAGGGCCACCGGGTAGGTCATTGACGGCATGCGCCAGGTTAATGCCTGCGCTGGCGAGCCACAACAGGACTGTGGCCGACATTGAAGCCAGATATTTCCAAATGCTCTTCATCGTATTCACTTTCAATGCCTCAAAGTATGCAAACCTAGTAACAAAATCCCACGGGCATACCGCATTCAGCCGACATGCACGCCACGCCTTATTTCTGCCGCCAGCGCTGCGCGCCATTCAGGCCGCACAAACCGCCCGACCTTGATCAACTGCCCCTGCCCGTGCAGCGAAATGAGCTGCTGGGGTCGTTCAGGACACTCGACCCTTAACCATGCGCGCTCAAACGTCACTTGGCGCAAAACACCTTCCAACTCGCACTCCACCGTAACCCGGTGGCCATCAATGCAGATGATCTCCCGGTCCAACGCCCGCCTAGCGAAGCACAAAAAACCTATTCCAAGCACGAGAACTTCCAGTGCCGAAAACACTAGTATGAAGGTCGCGCCCTGCGTCCAAAAGAAAATTCCAATGGAAAGGGATACTGCGCTTACTAAACCGTAACACCCAACACACTGGCGGGGCGTCAAAGCACAGTTTTGACGTAAAAACCATTTAATCCGATGGCCATCTGCCGTCGCAAACCTGTAATTAGCGGGACTCACACTGTGCGCCGGTACTTGTAGGAGTCTTTCGGACTAGGTTGCGAGTAGGGATCTTTCCAACGAATGGCAGACATTGTAGCCCAAGGCAAGGCATGCCCGAGGCGGGGAATAAGGTGAAACCCTTAGCTGTCAAACATCTCAGCGTTCTCGATGGGGCGGCATATCGGCCCCTCTTTGCAAGGCATCTCGAAAGTCGGCCAGCGACACACTGGTTTGCGCGCGCACCGGTATACGCGCTGGCGGTTTGAACGCGTGGCCGTAAATGATCTCAAAACCGAGCCGCA
>Ga0214919_10002405_pt1 | contig 29484 bp, 26 predicted proteins | sample LL1503_MetaG_FD_177994 | JGI IMG/M metagenome (GOLD analysis project Ga0214919, IMG submission 177994) | Freshwater microbial communities from Lake Lanier, Atlanta, Georgia, United States - LL-1503 | ecosystem: Environmental > Aquatic > Freshwater > Lake | place: USA: Georgia | collected... | reverse complement strand
CCAAACCTTCTTTGGGGAACACCAAGTCAATGGGAGCGCCTTTGGCCTTGTTGGCATTGGCACGGTACTCAAAGGCGATACCTACAACATATTCGCCGCTAGAGGCCATGTTGCAAGGCTTTGAGCCAGAGTGTGTGTATTGCGCAATGTTTTCATGCAGGGCGTCCATGTACTTCCAGCCGCCGCCTTTGCCATTTTGGTCACCAAACAATGTGAGCCATGCGATGACATCAAAATAACCGGTGCCGCTGGAAGCGGGATTGGGCATGACCACTTGGCCTTTGTATTCAGGCTTGGTGAGGTCTTTCCATGTTTCTGGCTTTGGAATGTTGCGCTTTTTGGCTTCTACTGTATTGAAGCAAATGGTTGCGCCCCAAACATCCATGCCCCACCATGCGGGTGGATTGGCCTTGTCGCGGTATTGCGGCATGATGGCGTCCAAGTTCAGCGGCGCAAAGGGCTCGAGCATGCCGTTTTTCTTCATCAAGGCCAAGCTGGTGGCTGCCACGCCCATCACGGCGTCGGCCTGTGGGTTGGCTTTCTCGGCCAATAATTTGGCAGTGATCACGCCTGTTGAATCGCGAACCCATTTGATTTCAATGTCGGGGTGGACTTTGTTGAAGCCCTCTTGATAAGCCTTCAGCTGGTCTACTTCCAATGCCGTGTAGACCAACAGTTGGGTTTTTTGAGCCCAAGCCATTGAGCCTAAGAGCAGACCGCCTACCAGCAGAGCTGATTTGTAAAGTGCGCGCATTCGTCATCCTTATCAAGTTAAAACCTACAACTTTCCACCCGCGCCATGACAACGGTGTGACAAGCCCATGAAATTCATTGGAATCGAAGAATTAACAGATGTCAATCTGTTTTTGTAAATTGTTGACAATTTACAAAGTTGTGATCAAATTCGAGGCATGCCGATTGAAAACATGAAGTCAGGCGCTCACTTCTCGCCCATTTCCGAAGCGAATGCCACCATTTCGATGTTGCAAAACCATTCCCTGACGGGAGCCGTGCAGCAGGAGATAGAGCGACTCATCAATGTGGGGGAGTTAGGGCCGGGTGACAAACTGACGGAGGCCGCATTGGCTGAACGTTTGGGTGTTTCTCGGGGGCCCGTGCGAGAGGCGTTTCGTGTTTTAGAAGAAGCGGGCTTGGTCCAGCTTGAAAAAAATCGCGGTGTGTTTGTGCGTCAGGTCCCACTAGATGAGGCGCTAGAGATCTTTGATTTGCGGGCCATGATTGAAGCGCATGTAGGCGCCACCTTGGCGAGCAATGCAACAGAACAGCAACTGAAACAATTGAAAAAATTGGTGCTTCAAATGGAGCAAGCGGTGAAGGTGGTTGACGAAGTCACTTACTACCGATTGAACATTGAATTCCATGAGGCCATGGTTTCCTACACCGGCAACAAAAAGCTCATCAGCATGTACCGAAAGCTGACTCAGGAATTGAGCCTGTTCAGGCGTCGCAATTTTTCAGACCACGCATTGCTGGTGACCTCAGTCAATGAACATCGGGACATTTTGGACGCCATCAACTCACGCAACGCTGCAAAGGCATCGGAAGCTCTGCGACTGCACGTGCTGAAAAGCCGTGAAAGAACCGTTCAAAATTACGAGAAATATTCTTCTCGAACAACACGCTAAATGCTGAACAGGAAAAAAAATGGAATTGAACAATCGCTCTTATCAATTGCCCAAACAATCCGTGGTCGTGGTTTGTGTGGATGGTTGTGAACCGGATTATTTAGGCCAAGCTGTGGCTGGGGGCTTTATGCCTTGGATGAAAAAGGTATTGGCAGAAGGCACGGGCTTGCAAGCCGACTGTGTGGTGCCCAGTTTTACCAATCCGAATAATTTGTCCATCGTGACAGGCGCACCGCCCAGTGTTCATGGCATCTGCGGCAATTACTTGTACGACAGCGCCAACAATGTCGAAGTGATGATGAACGATCCGAAGTGGCTGCGTGCGCCATCATTGCTGGCAGCCCTGTCTGATGCGGGTTGCAAAATGGCAGTGATCACTGCCAAAGACAAACTCAGACAACTGTTGGGTCACAACATGAAGGGCATTTGTTTTTCTGCAGAAAAAGCAGACAAGGCCACCGTCTCAGAGCACGGCATTGAGGACGTCCTTCAAAAAGTTGGCAAGCCCTTGCCCAGTGTGTACAGCGCAGACTTGTCCGAATTTGTTTTTGCAGCAGGGGTCTGGCTGATGAAAAATCAGCGCCCTGATGTGATGTATCTCTCTACGACGGATTACATTCAACACAAATTTGCCCCAGGCACCGCTGGCGCCAACGAGTTTTACGCCATGATGGACGGTTACATGGCGCAACTCGATGCCATGGGTTGTGTGGTAGTTCTCACAGCCGACCACGGTATGAACGCTAAAGTGGGCATGGACGGCCAGCCTCAAGTGATTTATTTGCAAGATTGGTTTGATACCTGGTTGGGTGTGGGTTCGGTGCGAGTGATCTTGCCGATTACAGATCCCTATGTGGTGCACCATGGCGCCCTAGGTTCATTTGCCACGATCTATTTGCCAGCAGGCACAGACCCTGCGGCGGCCTGTCAAAAACTGCAAGCAGAGCATGGCATCGAAGTGGTTTTAACGCGAGAACAAGCAGCCGCTCAATTTGAACTGCCTGCCGACAGGTTGGGTGACTTGGTGGTGGTGTCTGAGCGCGATACAGTTTTGGGAACCTCCAAATCTAAGCATGATTTGTCGGGGCTCGATGTGCCATTGCGCTCTCATGGCGGCATCAGTGAGCAGCGCGTGCCTTTGGTCATGAACCGTGCAGTGCCCAATTTAGACAGACAACGCCGCTGGCGCAATTTTGACGCGTTTGATTTGGCTTTGAATTTTGGCCAATCGGCTTGAAGTTTAAGAAGGTGAATGTCATGAGCCAAGTTGCCCAATTTATTCGAGATCATCAACTTGATGCCATGCGCATTGGCGGCCAAAAAGTAGGTGCTGGCAGAGATCGAGCCATCGAGGTTTTCAATCCTTATTCGGCACAGCGCATTGGCACTGTGCCCAAGGCTACGCTTGAAGAAGTGCGGCAGGCCTATGCGTTGGCACATGCTTACAAACCGCATTTGACAAGATTCGACAGAGCTGCCATTTTGAACAAGGCGGCAGCCTTGGTGCAAGTTCATTTGAATGACATAGCCCATTTAATTTCAGCAGAATCTGGCTTGTGCATCAAAGATGCTGTGTATGAAGCGGGCCGTGTGAGTGATGTGTTGTTGTTTGGTGCGCAAGAAGTATTAAAAGACGATGGCCAAATTTTCAGTTGCGACTTAACGCACCATGGCAAGCAGCGACGGGTGTATACACAGCGCGCGCCTTTGTTGGGCGTGATCACGGCTATTACGCCTTTCAATCACCCCATGAATCAGGTGGCTCACAAAGTGATTCCCAGCGTGGCCACAAACAACCGCATGGTGCTGAAGCCATCGGAGAAAGTGCCTTTCTCAGCCATCTATTTTGCCGACTTGCTTTACCAAGCAGGATTGCCGCCTGAGATGCTCAGTGTGATCACAGGTGACCCACGCGAAATTGCCGATGAAATGCTGACTCACCCTTGCGTGGACCTCATTACTTTCACGGGGGGCGTTGCCATTGGCAAGTACATTGCTGATAAAGCCGGCTATCGCCGGATTGTTTTGGAACTCGGTGGCAATGATCCCCTGATCGTCATGGAAGATGCCGATTTGGAAGAGGCTTCCAATTTGGCAGTGCAGGGTTCGTACAAAAATTCAGGCCAACGTTGTACCGCTGTGAAGCGCATGTTGGTTCACCAATCGGTGGCTGCAGAATTTACCGACTTGGTGGTGCAAAAAACCAAGGCATGGTCTTATGGCGACCCTGCCAATCCAGACCATCTGATGGGCACGGTCATTGATGAGGCTGCAGCGCAATTTTTTGAATCGCGTGTGAACGAAGCTGTGGCCAAGGGTGCCCGACTGTTGGTGGGCAATCAACGGCGTGGTGCCTTGTATTCACCGACTGTTTTGGACCAAGTGACGCCCGACATGATGCTTGTGAAAGAGGAAACCTTTGGCCCTGTCTCGCCCATCATTCAGTTCAAGAACATCGATGAGGCCATTCAAATTGCCAACGGTACGGTCTATGGCCTGTCTAGCGGGGTGTGTACCAATCGCATGGATTACATCGTGCGTTTTGTGAACGAACTTCAAATGGGCACCGTGAATGTGCGCGAGGTGCCTGGCTACCGATTGGAGCTCACACCCTTTGGCGGTATCAAGGACTCAGGCTTGGGGTACAAAGAAGGTGTGCAAGAAGCTATGAAAAGCTTCACCAACATCAAAACCTATTCAATCCCTTGGGCTTGAACGAATGCACAACTTATTGAACTTGCTGGCAGCCATTGCACTCCTAGTGTGGGGCACGCACACAGTACGCACTGGCATTTTGCGGGTTCTGGGTGGGTCATTGCGAGAAGTGCTGGCCAGTGGTGTGAATAAACCTGCTTGGGCTTTCTTGTCAGGTTTGGGTGTTAGCAGTCTGTTGCAATCTAGTACAGCCACATGTTTGATTGTGAGCTCGTTTGTAGGGCAGGGCATTTTTCTAACTGCCACGGCACTCATCATGATGCTGGGTGCTGATGTGGGAACCAGTTTGATGGCCTTGATGTTTTCATTTGATTTGAGTTGGTTGTCGCCCTTGTTGATTGTGGTGGGGGTGGTGGTATTTGTAGCCAATCAAAACAACACTTGGGGCCGTTGGGGTCGCGTTTTGATTGGATTGGGTTTGATGACTCTGGCATTGCGCTTGATTGTGGAAGCTACAGCACCCATCACACAGTCACATGGCATGCATGTGTTGCTAAGTGTTTTGCCCAATGATCCTGTTATTTTGATTTTGATTGGTGCGCTCTTAACGGTTATTTCGTATTCTAGTTTGGCCATGGTATTGCTTACAGCCACGCTGTGCCATACGCAGGTGGTGTCTTTGTCGATGGCCTTGGGCTTGGTCTTAGGTGCCAATTTGGGGAGTGGTTTGCTGGCATTTTTAACCATGTCCAAATCGCACGCTGAGTTTCGGCGGGTACCAATTGGAAATCTCATATTCAAAGCGCTTGGTTGTACGCTGGCTATTCCATTTTTAAGTTTTTATATACCTGTCGCAAACGATATTCAAGCTTTGGGGTTTGATGCAGTGGTGAGTTTTCACTTTTTGTTCAATGTGTTACTGGCCATGTCCATGATCATATTCACTGGCAAAGTTGGAAAATGGTTAACAGATTACCTGCCTTGTGTTGCGGTAGACGTCAACAAAGTTCAGCCCAAGTATCTTGACCCGACAGCTTTGTCAACGCCTTCTTTGGCCATTGCCTGCGCGGCACGCGAAGCTTTGCACCAAGCCGATGTGGTGGAGACGATGCTGCGCGGTATCGTTCCAGTGATTCAAAATAACGATGCCACTTTGGCTGCTAAGTTGCGTGAAATGGACGATAGCGTGGACGATTTGTACTCTGCTATCAAATTTTATTTGACGCAAATTTCGCGTGAAGCTTTGTCCCAAAGAGAAGGTCAGCGTTGGGCTGATATCATGTCGTTCGCCATCAACATGGAGCAAGTGGGCGATATCATTGAAAGAGTGCTTCAAGACATCGAAGACAAGAAAATAGCCAAAGCTCGGAACTTCTCAGAAGCTGGTCTTGCAGAAATTGAAGATTTACACCAACGCTTGGTCTCTAACTTGCAATTGGGCATGAGTGTTTTCTTAGACGGGGGAGTGCGCAATGCACAAGCACTTTTAGAGCAAAAAGTGCAATTCAGAAATCTTGAGCATGAATACGCCAGTCGTCATTTGGCTCGCTTGCAGGAAAACACGCCACAAAGCATTGGCACCAGCTCTTTGCACATTGACTTAATCAGCGATTTGAAACGGATCAATTCGCACATTTGTTCCATTGCATACCCCATATTGGAGCAAGCAGGTGCGCTCGCAAGTACACGCCTTAAACAGCCCGACCTTTTGTCTGACTGATTCTTCCACCGACAGCAAATTTGTTCCATGGCTCTGACACTTAACGACATCGAAAAATTGTTTCAACAACGTGGCCATGAGCAATACAGCGGTGAGCCTGTGACACAGCTCCAGCATGCACTGCAGTCAGCCTACTTGGGTGAGCAAGAGGGCGCTAGCGACGAGTTGGTCACGGCAGCTTTTCTGCATGACCTCGGGCATTTGCTGCATGACTTGGGCGAAACACCAAGCATGCAAGGTGTAGACGACGTGCACCAATACCGTGTCATTCCCTTTTTGCGCGGACTTTTTTCTGAAGTTGTGATTGATGCCGTTCAGCGCCATGTGGATGCCAAGCGCTATTTGTGTGCTGCGCGTCCTGAATACTACGCAGCTTTGTCTGAAGACTCCAAGCGAAGCTTGAAACTGCAGGGCGGTATTTTTAATGCAGAAGAAGCTGTCAAATTCATGGCAGAACCTGGTGCGCCTGATGCAGTTCGTTTGCGACTCTGGGATGATTTGGCCAAGCGGCCAGAGATGCAGACACCAGAACTTTCACATTACATGCAAATTGCGAAACGCTGTGCGTTGAAGGCCTGAGATGGCCATGACCTGGCCTGTTTTGTTCTTGGTGCTTTTAGGGGCGCTTCTTCACGCCAGTTGGAATGCGCTCGTGAAGTCCAGCTCTGACAAAACCTTGGACACTGCGCTCATCCATGTTCTGTGTTCGCTGTTGGCTTTGCCAGTCTGTTTGTATGTCGGGCCACCTCCTGCTGAGTCGTGGCCCTACATTTTCGGCTCCTTGGTGGTGCACGTGGGTTACTACTTCGCTTTGGCTGGTGCCTATCGACATGGCGATTTAGGCCTCACTTACCCTCTGATGCGAGGTACGGCTCCGATGTTGGTGGCGCTTACATCCTTCGCACTGATTGGCGAGTCTTTGTCACCTATGGCTTCATTGGGTGTTGCCTGTATCTGTGGTGGTGTCTTTTTGCTCGGTTTCACACGGGAGTGGTGGACGCACCGAAAAGCCATCGTTTTTGCGTTGAGCAATGCCGTGCTCATTGCTATTTACACTGTGATCGATGCCAAAGGCGCTCGCAGTTCAGACCATGTCGCTCAGTACATCAGCATGTTGTTTGTATTGGACGGCTGGCCTTTTGCCCTTTTGGTCTTCATGCAGCGCAAAGGGCAGGTGTGGCCTTACGTGCGAAAGCGTTGGCCTGTTGCAGTAGGTGGTGCATGCGCCTCCATTGGCTCTTACGCCATTGCGCTGTGGGCCATGACCGTCGCGCCTGTGGCCATGGTCGCGGCGCTGCGAGAAACATCGGTCTTTTTTGCAGCGCTGATTGGCGCTTGGTTTTTGAAAGAAGCTTGGACTCGACAAAGAATTGCAGGCACTGTGGCCATTCTTTCTGGCGTTGCAGCACTTCGTTTGGGTTAGTGGTTGAGGACACGTGGACTAGGAGATCTCATTCATGGCAACACATAGTTTTCCAACTCACGCCAAAATTGTCATTGTGGGCGGGGGCATTGCAGGATGTTCTGTGGCGTATCACTTGGCCAAGTTGGGTCAAACCGATGTGGTCTTGTTAGAGCAGGGCAAACTGACCAGTGGCACAACTTGGCACGCGGCAGGTTTGGTCGGCCAAATGCGCCCCAATCGCAACATGACGCGCATGAGCAAGTACGGCATTGAACTTTATTCAACGCTAGAAGCCGAAACGGGCTTGGCCACAGGTTGGAAACAATGCGGCAGTGTGAATGTGGCGCGCACACCCGAGCGCATGAAAGTTTTGCGAAAACAAATTGCATTGGCCAGAAGCTTTGGTGTGGAGGCGCATGAGATCACGCCCCAAGAAGTGGGCGAGCGCGCACCCTTGCTCAGAACCGATGACTTAGCAGGCGGCATTTGGATTCCAGGAGACGGCAAGGCCAATCCTGCTGATTTGTGCATGTCCTTGGCCAAAGGCGCAAGGCTGCATGGCATCCAAATTTTTGAGGACATTGAAGTCACAGGGGTTGACTTGAATGACGGTCGCGTGAGCGGTGTGAAAACCAAACAAGGCGACATTCAGTGCGATATCTTGGTCAACTGTGCGGGCCAATGGGCGCGCCAATTTGGTCAGTTGGCAGGCGTCAATGTGCCGCTTTATTCTGCAGAGCATTTCTACATCGTGACCGACAAGATTGAAGGCATTCACCCCATGTGGCCTGTGGTGCGAGACCCCGATGGCTACATCTACTACAAAGAAGAAGTGGGTGGCTTGGTGATGGGCGGCTTTGAGCCTGTGGCCAAACCTTGGAATGTGCACCCTATTCCTTCCACCTTCCAATTTGAGTTGCTAGGGGAGGATTGGGACCAGTTTGAAATTTTGATGCAAAACGCCATTCACCGCACACCGTGTTTGGAAACAGCCAAAGTCAAAATGTTGCTCAATGGCCCCGAGAGTTTCACGCCGGATGGCAATTTCATTTTGGGTGAGGCACCTGAAGTTCGAAACTATTTTGTGTGTGCTGGTTTCAATTCTGCTGGCATTGCCAACTCTGGTGGTGCAGGGCGCTTGATGGCCGAGTGGATTGTGGGCGGTGAACCCAGCGTTGATTTGTGGGATGTGGATGTGCGCAGGTTTGGCGCGTTCACGGGCAATCGGAAGGCCCTTTCCGAAAGAACGGCGGAGACACTGGGCTTGCACTACGCCATGCGTTGGCCTCGGCAAGAGTTGCAAACGGTTCGGCCTTTGCGTTGCTCGCCTTTGTACGATATCTTGGCTGCGAAGGGCGCAGAGTTTGGCAGCAAAAATGGCTGGGAGCGCGTGAACTATTTCCGACCTGCGGGGGCGCCGCCTGCTACAGATACTTTGGACACGCCAGATTGGTTGCCATGGGTGCAAGCTGAACAAAAAGCCACCCGCGAGGCTGTGGCTTTGTACGATCAGAGTTCCTTTTCAAAACTTGCAGTGCGAGGCCCAGATGCCTTGGCATTTTTGCAAACCATGTGCGCCAATGAAATGAACGTTGCCATCGGCAAAATGGTTTACACCCCGCTGCTCAACGACAAAGGCGGCTTTGAAAGTGATCTGACTGTCATTCGATTGAGCGCTGATCGCTTCATGGTCGTCACAGGGTCAGGTCAAACAACGCGCGATTTAGATTGGCTGCAGCGACATGTCACGCCCGAAATGCGGGTCTACATCGATGATGTCTCTGCGCAGTTCTGCGTTTTGTCATTGATGGGCCCCAATTCGCTGGCTTTGATGTCAAAGCTTTGCCATGAAGACTTGTCACCGCAAGCTTTGCCTTTTGCACACACCCGTGAAATAGATGTAGGCCATGCCAAAGTGCGTGCGGCACGCATGAGTTATGTCGGCGGCCCGGGTTATGAGTTGTACGTGCCTGTTGAAATGACACGGCATGTGTATCTGGCTTTGCAAAGTGCAGGTTCAGAGTTGGGCTTGCGAGATGCCGGTTACTACGCCTTGGATGCGCTGCGCATCGAACGTCAAAGGCGAGCATGGGGCGCTGAAATGGGGCCCGATGAAACGCCCTTTGAAGCGGGCTTGTGGACGGGTGTGAAACTCGATAAAGCCAGTGACTTCAAAGGCAAGAAAGCCTTATTGGCCAAAAAAGCACAAGCTGAATTTCAAGCTGAGAAGAAGCTTGTGAAGATTGTTGTGAAAGACGCACAACATTATTTGTGGGGTGGTGAGCCCCTCAGTGTGGCTGGTGAATTTGTGGGCGAGGTCACCTCTGCAGGTTGGGGTTATGAGGCCGGCACGATGGTGGCTTTGGGTTATATCCGAGGCCGTTGGGCGAAACAAACCATGCAAAACCTGCAAGCGCAGGCCGAGTTATGGGGTGTGCCTGTCGATGTTCTGATTCACGAAGCGGCTTGAGTCAAGGGCTTCAAGCAAGCAGACAGGCATAATTTAACCTTTGCTCAGCATCTGTATGGGCTTCACTTGGAATTTGAATGACCTTATTGGCTATTTTGTTGGGCACCTTGGCCGCTGGTATTGGAAGTGTTTGGTTGGCGGCCTGGCTCAGCTTTGGCATTGTGAGTCGCTATACCCAACACATGCTGAGCTTGGCTGCAGGTGCATTGTTGGCCACCGCTTTTTTGCACCTTTTGCCTGAAGCCTTTGAAGCCGGTGTAGAGCCCCACAACTTGTTTATGACCTTGTTGTTTGGTTTGCTGTTTTTCTTCTTGCTCGACAAAGCAGAACTTTGGCACCATGGCCACGAGCATCACCATGGCGATGTACACCATGGCCATGATCATCAAGACGCGCACGGTCATGATCACGCACATTCACATGCTGCAGATGCACCTCACGATCACGGCGCGCACGCAAAGCCCTTGGCGGGTGGTTGGGCCATCTTGGCGGGTGACAGCGTTCATTGCTTTGGCGATGGTGTCCTGATAGCCTCTGCATTCATGGTCGATTTGAAGCTGGGTGTGGTGGCTGCGTTGGCCGTTTTGGCCCATGAAGTGCCGCATCACATGGGCGATTTGGTGGTGCTGCGAGAGGGCTCCCAAAGCCGGCAAACTGCCGTCTTGAAAGTCTCATTGGCGGGCGCTATCACCGCTCTGGGTGGGCTGGCTGGCTACGCATTGTTAGACCAGCTGCATGGCGTCTTGCCCTACATGTTGGCCATTGCCAGCAGCAGTTTTATTTATGTGGCACTGGCCGATTTAATTCCGCAATTGCAAAAACGTTTAAGTTCACGCGAAACGGCAGCACAAATTGTGTGGCTCTTGTGTGGCATTGGATTGGTCAGTGCTGTCAGTTTGTTGGCACACTCTTTTATTTTGCTTTGACGCAAAGCAAAGCGCTGCCGTTACAGTGGCCATCACTGTGCTACTTTGATCGCACGTCTTAGCCTTTTGCGCAGGGCAATCCGGGCGTGTTGCACCACTCGCTCCAGCTACCAGGGTACAAACGTGTGACGCCTAAACCGGCAATTTCCATGGCCAAAATATTGGGCACAGTACTCACGCCACTGCCGCAGTGGTGAACCACAGTGGCGGGGTCTCTGCCTGCTAAAAGCTTTTCAAATTCGGCTTTCAACACTTCTGCAGATTTGAAGAGGCCATCTGCACCTAGGTTTTCAGCGAAAGGCCTGTTCAAGGCGCCTGGAATGTGGCCAGCCACAGGATCGAGGGGCTCCGTTTCGCCGCGATACCGCGCAGCACCACGGGCATCGATCAGGGTTAAATTGGGGTGCCCCACTTGAGGTGCCAATTGATCAGTACTGACCCATTCACGCAAAGCAGATTTCAATTCAAACCGGCTGGTGATGGGTTTCAATGCTGCTGCTGAGCCTTTCTCAACGGCGCCCCCTGATGCCTCCCAGGCCTGAAGGCCGCCATCTAAAACGGCCACAGCATCATGGCCCAACCATTTCAGCATCCACCACAAGCGGCCGCAATAGTTGGCGCCATTGCGGTCGTAAACCACAGCCTGCATGTTGTTTTGAAAACCTAAACTGCCTAACCATGCAGCCACCGTCTCACGCGAGGGCAGTGGATGTCTGCCGCCATTGACAGCCGTTGAATCGTGCGTACTGAGGTTGCGATCTAAATGGGCCTGATGAGCGCCCTGAATTCGAACCGTGGCAAACAGGGTGTCCGCCATTTCGGGTTTCATGAGGTCGCCGGTGCAATCAAACACCATGAAAGATTGGCCCGAAGTTTGCAAGTCTTTAAGCTGTTGAACAGAAATGAGGGTGGTGTACATGTCGATGCCTTCAGTCGTTGTTGGTTTGCAATGTGGCGGGTGTGCTGGCCTTGTTTCGGCCGCTTAAGGCGGTGGCTGCAATGCCACTCAAAACAATGACCAATATACCGCCCCAGCCGATCCAAGGTATTTGATCGCCAAATAAAAACAAGCCAAACAAGGCTGAAAAAACAATGCCTGAGTATTGCAAGTTGGCAACCACCATGGTGGCGCCGTCGTTGTAGGCGCGGGTCATGCACCATTGGCCCAATGCGGCCAAGATGCCAATCGGTAACAACAGCCAAGCTTGCGGCCAGATCCATTCGCTGGTGCCGGTGAACAGCATGACAAGCGCGCCAGATACGGTTGCTGCCAATGAAAAATAAAACACAGTGCGTTCAACCGGCTCGCCTTCTCTGCCAAGTTCAGCCACCTGAATGTAGGCCATGGCGGCAATCATGCCGGAGGACAAGCCCACCAATCCTGCAAGCACTTGGTTTTGTTCGATGGTGGGCCGCAGAATCATGACCACACCCAAAAAGCTGATCACCACACTGAGCACCACCGGCAGTTGGCGCTTCGCATCCAGAAGATTGCCTTTCCAAAGTGTGGCACCTACCAAAAAGGCAGCGACCCAAATGCCACTCATGTAGTTCAAGGTCATCGCTGTGGCCAAGGGCAGATAAGCGATTGCATAAAACCATGCAGCCAAAGACACCACCCCCGTGAACGCGCGCCAAGTGTGCATTTTGGGTACACGGGTTTGAAGTGAAATGCCTTTGCGCTGACAGGCATAGGCCATGAGCAAGGTGCCAATGGCGCCGCGATAGAAAACCAATTCAAAGGTGCTGAAGTGCTCCGCTGCAAATTTCACACACACACTCATGACTGAAAAAAACAGCGAGGCTAAAACCATCCATAGTGCTTGCATGCAGCTTAGTCGCTTGAAGCTTCGTTCATCGATGTGCTCATTTTGTGGCGATACCACTCGTGGAAATGTTGCATGCCGTCTTCCATGGGGCTTTGGTAGGGGCCCACTTCGTTGTCGCCCCGTTGCATCAGCGCTTTGCGGCCCGCATCCATGCGCTCGGCAATTTCATCGTCTTCAAGGCAAGTTTCCATGTAGGCCGCTTTTTGGGCTTCTACAAAATCGCGCTCAAAAGCCACGATTTCTTCGGGGTAATAAAACTCCACCATGTTCAGCGTTTTCTCGGGGCTGATGGGGTGAAGTGTGGACACCGTGAGCACATGCGGATACCACTCCACCATGATGTGAGGGTAGTAGGTGAGCCAAATAGCGCCATATTCAGGAACGGCACCTTGACGGTATTGCATCAGTTGTTTTTGCCAACGTTCATAGACAGGGCTGCCAGCCTTGCCCAAACGGTTGGCAACGCCCACGGTTTGAACTGAGAATTCTTTTTTGAATTGCCAACTGAGGTCGTCGCAAGTGACGAAGTTGCCAAGGCCCGGGTGGAAGGGCTCGACATGGTAGTCCTCGAGGTAAACCTCGATGAAGGTTTTCCAGTTGTAGTTGCATTGATGCATTTCTACATGGTCGAGTTTGAAGCCAGTGAAATCTAAAGCGGCGCGTGGCCCCATGCCGGCCAAGTCGGCTTCAATGTCACGCCCATTGTCTTCAAACAACAAACCATTCCACTCGCGAAGCGGGTAATTTTGGAGGTTCAGACAAGGGTCTTGTGCGAAATGAGGGGCCCCTAAAAGCTGACCTTCGGGGGCATAGGTCCAGCGGTGCAAGGGGCACACGATGTTGCCGCCGGCACTGCCTTTTTGCGCTGTGTTGAGTGAACCTCGTCCTTGCAACATGACAGCTTGGCGGTGTCTGCAAATGTTGGAGATCAGCTCAATCCCCTGCTTGGAGCGAACCAGAGCACGACCCCCCGATTCTTGGGGCAGCACGTGGTAGTCCCCGATGTCGGGAACTGACAGTTGATGGCCCACGTATTTGGGGCCTTGCTGAAAAATGGTTTTCAGCTCGCGCTGAAACAGCGCATCATCGAAATAGCTTGAAACTGGTAGTTGGCTTGCGGCCTGCTGCAGTTGAAGACTTAAATCAGACATGGGTGACCTGACCTAGAGACTCCCCCTATGAAGGGGCAGGAACATGCGGGTAACCTAGGGCTATCCCGCGAAAAAAGCGAACCGAAGTTCGCCGATGAAGAGGCATTGTAGCCTCAGGTCAGCAATTTGGGGCCGAAGTCGACCTAAAATGCCCTTCTTTAGATCTAAAAACGCCATGCCCAAAGCACCTTCTCCTTCAGCCAAAGCTCAGGCCGACCAGACACTGCCCGCCAGTTATGAAGAGGCGGTGCAAGAGCTGGAACAATTGTTGGCCAAATTGGAATCAGGTCAGTTGCCCCTTGATCAATTGTTGACCCATTACCAACGCGGCGCTAGCCTTTTGGCTTTTTGCCGCGAACGATTAACAGCCATCGAAAACCAAATCAGTGTGTTGGATGAAGGGACCTTGAAACCTTGGGATGGTGCATGAACTTTCCGTTTTCAAACAACTTCAATTTCAAAGCTTGGTCCGAAGCGCGCTTGGCGCAAGTTGAACAAGTTTTGAAACAGGGCATTGATGCCCATGCCCCCGCTGGTTTGGGTGAGGCGATGCGCTATGCGGCATTGGATGGCGGTAAACGTCTCAGGCCGCTGTTGGTTTTGGCAGCTGCAGAAGCTGTGGGTGTTGATTTGGAAGCCGCTACCGTGTCTGATCAACCCAGTTCCTTGGCTGCATTGCGCGCGGCTTGTGCGGTTGAATTGATTCACGCTTATTCCTTGGTTCACGATGACATGCCCTGCATGGACAACGATGTGCTGCGCCGAGGTAAACCCACTGTGCATGTGAAGTACGGCCAAGCGCAGGCCTTGTTGGCTGGTGATGCCTTGCAAGCCCTGGCTTTTGAATTTTTAACGCCACAAGATGGCAGCACAGAAGCCATGGTGCAAGCCGCTCAGGTTGCCTTGTTGGCCAGAGCTTCTGGCTATCAAGGGATGGCGGGTGGGCAAGCCATCGATTTGGCCAGTGTGGGTGTGCCCTTGAATGAGGCCCAATTGCGTCAAATGCACCGTCTTAAAACGGGTGCACTGCTGCTTTGCAGTGTGCAATTAGGGGCTGTCAGTGCGGGCAAACCTTCTACTTTGATCTTCGACGCCTTCACGCAGTATGCGCAGGCTTTAGGCTTGGCTTTTCAGGTGGTGGACGACATCTTGGATGTCACTTCTGACTCGGCCACTTTGGGCAAAACAGCGGGCAAAGATGCGGCGGCCGACAAGCCGACCTATGTGTCGCTCATGGGCTTGGAGCAGGCCCAACAGTTGGCTGCCAAACTCTACGCAGAATCTCTGGCAGCACTCGATGCCAGCGGCTTGAACACCACAGCCACTGCCGCATTGCGCGCTCTGGCCACACAAGTGGTGCAACGAAAAAATTAACATGCTTGAATCGATTCACTCCCCCCAAGACCTTCGAAAACTCAAACGCGGTGACTTACCCCGCTTGGCCGCTGATGTGCGTCAGTGCGTTTTAGACAACGTGTCGCAAACTGGCGGTCACTTAAGTTCCAACTTGGGTACCGTGGAACTCACAGTGGCCTTGCACTATGTTTTCAACACCCCAGAAGATCGCATTGTGTGGGACGTTGGCCATCAAACTTATCCGCACAAAATTCTCACGGGTCGGCGTGAGCGCATGCCAAGTTTGCGCCAATTTGGCGGCCTGTCTGGATTTCCGCGCCGTGATGAAAGTGAATACGACACCTTTGGCACAGCGCATTCGTCCACCAGCATTTCTGCGGCATTGGGCATGGCCATCGCAGCGCGTCAAAAGGGTGAATCACGTCATTCGATTGCTGTGATTGGCGATGGTGCCATGACCGCTGGCATGGCCTTTGAAGCCATGAACAATGCGGGCATAGAAGACTGTAAATTGTTGGTCATTTTGAACGACAACGACATGTCGATCAGCCCGCCTGTGGGGGCCTTGAACCGTTATTTGGCACAACTCATGAGTGGCCGATTTTATTCAACCGCCAAGAACATGGGTAAAAATGTTTTGAAAAGTGCGCCCCCGCTGTTTGAGTTGGCCAAGCGCTTTGAACAGCACGCCAAGGGCATGGTGGTGCCTGCCACCATGTTTGAACAATTTGGTTTCAACTACATCGGCCCTATTGATGGCCATGATTTAGATTCCCTGATTCCCACTTTGGAAAACATCAAAAATCTGCAAGGGCCTCAGTTTTTGCATGTGATTACCAAAAAAGGGCAGGGTTACAGGCTGGCCGAAGAAGATCCTGTGAACTATCACGGCCCCGGTAAGTTTGATCCCAAAGTAGGCTTGGTGCCAGCGACCAAGCCAGCCAAACCTTCTTTCATGCACATCTTTGGCCAATGGCTTTGTGACATGGCAGCGGTCGACAAACGTTTGGTGGGCATCACGCCCGCCATGCGCGAGGGCTCAGGCATGGTGGAGTTTCACAAACGCTTTCCAGACCGTTATTACGATGTCGGCATTGCCGAGCAACATGCCATTACTTTTGCGGCTGGCTTGGCCTGTGAGGGCCTCAAGCCTGTGGTGGCCATTTACTCCACCTTCTTGCAGCGCGGCTACGACCAACTCATTCACGATGTGGCTTTGCAAAACTTGCCCGTGGTGTTTGCCCTTGACAGGGCTGGCTTGGTGGGTGCTGATGGCGCTACCCATGCTGGCGCTTATGACATTGCTTATTTGCGTTGTATCCCCAATATGTCGATTGCTTGCCCCAGTGATGAACGAGAGTGCCGACTGCTACTGAGTACAGCTTACGCTCAAAACCATCCCGTAGCGGTGCGCTATCCCCGCGGAGCGGGTGTGGGTGTTGCGGCGGGTGCCGATCTGGACACGGTGCCCTTGGGCAAAGCCGAAGTTCGCCGAGATGGCACAGGCTTGTGCATCTTGGCATTTGGTACCTTGCTTTACCCAGCCCTTGAAGTGGCTGAGAAATTGAACGCCACTGTGGTGAACATGCGCTGGGCCAAGCCTTTGGATGAGGCCATGATTTTGGAAATGGCTGCCAAACACAGCTGTTTTGTGAGCTTGGAAGATGCGTGCGTGATGGGTGGGGCGGGTAGCGCAGTGGGCGAGTTCCTTCAAAAATCCAAGCTGCTGAAGCCCTTGTTATCATTGGGCCTTCCAGATCAGTTCATTGAACACGGTGACCCAGCTAAGCTGATGGCTCTGCAGGGACTGGATGCCTCAGGCATTGAAAAAGCCATATTGAGTCAGTGGCCCGATATCAAGTCTTGATCTGCGACAAGCCGTGAAGGGTAAACCCCTTCTGCAGGGCATTTCATTTTTTCTACAATCAGTGGTTGTTATTTTTTTCGGAGTCTCTATGGATTTCTTGTTATCCCTTTCCAAAAGGATAGACCAATTCAGTGAGTGGGTTGGCCGGTGGGTGGCTTGGCTTGTACTCATATCAGTGCTTGTCAGTGCGGGCAATGCCATTTCGCGCAAGGCTTTCAACCTCAGCTCTAACGCTTTTCTTGAAATTCAGTGGTACATGTTTGCAGCGGTTTTCATGCTTGCTTCTGGCTACACCCTCTTGCGCCAAGAGCACGTAAAAATTGACGTTTTCTCGGGTCGACTCTCAAAGAGGGCTCAAATTTGGATAGACATTGCTGGAATCTGCTTCTTTTTGTTCCCATTTGTTTTTTACATCATCAAATTGGCCATGCCCTTGGTCATCAATGCCTATGTGACTCAAGAAATGTCGTCGAATGCTGGCGGTTTGATTCGCTGGCCGGTGTTCGCCATGTTGCCCTTGGGGCTCTTGCTGCTTGGAATTCAAGGTCTTTCCGAACTGATCAAGCGCTTTGCATTCTTGCAGGGCATGATTCCCGATCCCTCTAAAAAGCAGGGCGCTAAAACGCCCGAGGAAGAGTTTGCAGAATTCTTGTTGCAAAAAGAAGTGGCTGCCCGCGAAGCGGTTCAAATGGGAGCTCAAAAATGATTGAATTCCTGATCGCCAACATGGCGCCCATCATGTTTGCGTCACTGATCATCTTTTTGATGTTCGGCTATGCAGTCACTTTCTCATTGGCTGCCTGCGGCTTATTTTTCGGTTTTGTGGGTGTTGAGCTTGGTGTGATCCAAGCCACCTTCTTGCAAAGTTTGCCGCTTCGCATGTTTGGCATCATGCAAAACGACACCTTGTTGGCCATTCCTTTCTTCACCTTCATGGGTTTGATTTTGGAACGTTCTGGCATGGCCGAAGACCTGCTAGACACCATCGGCCAATTGTTTGGCCCTATTCGCGGTGGTTTGGCTTACGCCGTCATTTTGGTGGGCGCCATGTTGGCCGCCACCACAGGTGTGGTGGCGGCTTCTGTCATTTCGATGGGCCTCATTTCCTTGCCCATCATGTTGCGCTACGGCTATGACCGCCGCGTGGCGGGGGGTGTGATTGCGGCCTCGGGTACTTTGGCTCAAATCATTCCACCTTCCTTGGTGCTCATTGTGTTGGCCGACCAATTGGGCAAAAGCGTGGGCGATCTTTACAAGGGTGCCTTTATTCCAGGCTTTGTGCTGACAGGTTTGTATGTGGGCTATATCTTGCTCATTAGCTTTATCAGGCCTCAATGGGTTCCTGCATTGCCTCAAGAGGCAAGAACCATCAGGGAAACAGATGGCACTTCGGGACTGCGCTCCTTGTCATTTTTGACAGTCATTTCAGTGGCGATTTCCATAGGCTTTGCCAAATGGTTGCCAGACACAACGCCTCTCGATGAAACCATCGTGGTCTCAATGTGTCTAGGTGTAGGCTTTGCCTTCTTTGCAGCTCTTCTGAACAAAGCCACCAAGATGGGCTTGTTGTCTAACATGGCTGAGCGTGTGACCTTTGTGCTCATTCCACCTTTGGCACTTATTTTCTTGGTGTTGGGTACGATTTTCTTGGGCATTGCAACCCCCACAGAAGGTGGTGCGATGGGTGCTGTGGGTGCCTTGGTCATGGCCATTGCGCGCAAGCGCATTGACATGAAACTCATTCGCCAAGCCATGGACTCCACCATGAAGCTGTCATGCTTTGTGTTGTTCATTCTGATTGGTGCCACCGTGTTCAGCTTGGCATTCCAAGGCGTTGATGGCCCCATTTGGGTGGAGCACTTACTGACAGGCCTGCCTGGCGGTCAATTGGGCTTCCTGATTGTGGTGAACATCTTGGTGTTCGTATTGGCTTTCTTCTTGGACTTCTTCGAGTTGGCTTTCATCATCATCCCGCTCATTGGCCCCGTGGCTGATAAGTTGGGCATTGACTTGGTTTGGTTTGGTGTTTTGATTGCGGTCAACATGCAAACCTCTTTCATGCACCCACCCTTCGGTTTTGCACTGTTCTACTTGCGCAGCGTAGCCCCTGTTGAAGACTACATCGACAGAGTCACTAAAAAGCCCATTAAGAAAATCACCATTGAGCAGATCTATTGGGGTGCCGTGCCCTTTGTGATCATCCAAATCATCATGGTGAGCTTGATCATTGCTTTCCCAGCATTGGTGTCTACGGGCGGTAGCAAAGAGCCCACCGTGGACGCTGAAGCAGTTCTGATGCAAATGCGTGCAGACTCGGCCTCGGATGCCACAGAGGCTGCAAAACCAGAGAATGAAAGCGAACAGGTCGATCCAGTCAAAGCACTGATGGAATCGATGAAGGAAGACCAAGGCAAGAAGCCTTGATGGCCTAAATTGCAGGCAACAAAAAACCCGCCTAGGCGGGTTTTTTGTTGGGCTGATTAAAAGCTGCTTTTGAGGGCAGCCCAGTCTGCTTAAAGTTTCTGTGCTTCCATGAAGTTGTTCATTGTGCCTTCAGCCAAGCTGAACCACTGATTGGCTTCACGGCGATAGTTAGAGTAATCTGCGTAGATTTTTTTCCACTCAGGGTTGGTATTGCTCAAGTTGGAATAAACCTCTTGCGAAGACTTGAACGCTGCGTTCATCACGTCTTTGGGGAATGCGCGCAATTTGGCGCCTTGACCAATGAGGGTCTTCAATGCAGCAGGGTTTCTGTAGTCATACCTGGCCAGCATGTCGGCACCTGCGTAAGCTGAAGCGCACTCAACAATGGCCTTGTACTCGCTAGACAAACCTTCATAAGCTTTTTGGTTGACATACAAACACAACTGCGGACCCACTTCCCAGAAGCCAGGGAAGTAGTAGTTAGGGGCCACTTTGTTCAGGCCCAGTTTGAGGTCGTCATAAGGACCCACCCACTCTGCAGCGTCAATGGTGCCTTTTTCTAGGGCTTGATAAATCTCGCCACCAGGAATGTTTTGGGGCACAACACCCAGAGGTTCCAAAACTTTGCCGCCGAAACCGCCCACACGGAATTTCAAGCCCTTCATATCTGCCAAGGATTTGATTTCTTTGCGATACCAGCCGCCCATTTGAACGCCTGTATTACCCATTGGGAAATTGACGATGCCCACTTTGGCGTAGAACTCACGGAGCAGCTTCAAGCCATTGCCTTCGTACATCCAAGCGTTCATTTGGCGAGCGTTCAGGCCGAAAGGAATAGCGCAATCCAGAGCATATGTAGGATCTTTGCCGAAGAAGTAGTAAGGCGCTGTGTTGGCCATCTCGACGGTGCCGTTGGACACGCCATCGAGTACGCCAAATGCAGGCATCAGTTCGCCAGCAGCATGGGTGGTGATGGTGAACTTGCCGCCAGATAATTCGCTAACTTTCTTAGCAAAGACGTCGCAAACACCGAACAATGTGTCCAATGATTTAGGAAAGCTCGAAGCAATGCGCCAGCGCAATGTGGCTTGAGCGTGAATAACAGCTGGGGCTGCGCCTGCGGCCAAGACGCCAGCAATGCCGGCATTTTTAATAAGGGAACGACGATCCATGGGGTTCACTCCGGAAGTCTAGGTTGATGAATTCAGGACGCCAAAGCGACGCTGATGACTGGGAACAGTCATGAGCCGATTGTAGGAAATTTGCAAGCCCCTTTTGGCAAGGGTTTTCCCTTCGATCAAGCAATGTTTGATCTAAGTGGATTTTCTGGGTTTCAAAGCCCACCAAGGCAGTTCTTTGCTGAGGGAGTGAACGTTGCCAGATTGGTTTGCTTTGTAGCCCAACATGTCTTGCAGTGCCGTTTGCCACTCCGAACTGGCAAGTTGTTTTCTGAGCGCATGGACGGGTGGGGAGTCTAGGGCGCTTTTGAGGCAGACCAGCCAGTAGTTTTCGCTGGCCAGTGGCACAAAGTCGAGTCCTGAAGACAAGGCGGCACTTTCGATGGCCAATCCAGCATCTGCTTTGCCCGATGCAATGCAGTTGGCCACAGCGCTGTGAGAAAGTTCTAGGTGTTCGTAGCCCATGAGTTGATCTGCAGCCAGCCCCTGATTGGCCAACAATTCATCGAGAAGCAGGCGCGTGCCCGTGCCTAGCCCTCGATTGACATACCGAAGGCGCTTGACCATGACATCTTGCAAAGAATGGATGTTCAAAGGGTTGCCAGGCTTGACCAGCAGTCCTTGGGTGCGTTGAGCGAAACCAATCAGTTTGTGCTGTCCCGGCTTAAGAAGGGGTTTGTAGGTTTGCGCTGAAAGGCTGTTCAGTTTGGGCTGGCTGAGCGTGTGAAATCCAGCCAATTCACACCGGCCTTCATTGAGCGCCCGCACGGCATCAACGCTGCCACAAAACCGAATGTCCAAATGGAGCGCTTGAGCCGCTGTGAATTCGCGCAATCTCACCAGCGCATCGTCATGGCTGGCATAAAGTGTGAGCAAGTGAGCTTCAGGGTCAAAGGCCACGGCAAAGGTGCGTTCTAGTTCTGCCATCAAGGCTTCAATGGGCGCAGCTAAGCGGGCTTGAGCTTGCCTTTCTGCCCACAGGAGTTTGCTGGCAAATTCAGACAACTCGGCAGGCATGCCTTTTTCCCAAACAATGAGGTTTTGATTGAGCCTGACTTCCCATTTTTTCAGCTCACCCCAAACATGCCGGTATGACATGCCTAGAGTTTTGGCGGCGGCCGCAATCGATCCTTGCTCGCGCACTGCCTGCAGCAAATCCATCAGGGCATTGCGCAGCAAAGCTTGCTGACGCGGCTTCGTTAAATCAGCTGCACTGGAGGCTGAATTCTCAGATCCCAAGTGATATGAAAGTTCAATTTTTGACACCGCTTAAGTGTGCCTCATTTATGCCTTGATTTTGATTCAAAGCCCGGCAGCCTATGCACACCATTTCATAGCTGAACACCCGCGTAGTTCTGGGTATTTAAAAGGTTTAGCATCGATGCATTCCCTTCTTTGTATGAATACTTTTTTAGACAGCGCCGCCACAGCTTTTCAGCTCATCAGTGACTTTGATCCTGGCCTCTGGGCCATTGCTGGCCGCTCCTTAGGGGTCAGTGCCACGGCGTGCTTCATGGGTTGCCTGATCGGGATAGCTTTAGGCAGTTTCTTGGGGGTCTCCAAGTTTGCAGGCCGCGGCATGGTGCTCACCCTGCTCAACACATTTTTAGCCTTGCCTTCCGTGGTGGTGGGTTTGGTGATTTATTTGCTTTTGTCACGTACAGGGCCGCTGGGTTTTCTGGGCTGGCTGTTCAGTTTCAAAGCCATGGTCATGGCACAGGTGGTGTTGGTGGTGCCCGTTGCTGCGGCATTAAGCCGCCAAGTGGTAGACGACGCAGAGAGTGCCCACGGCGAACAATGGCGCTCTTTGGGTGCAGGCAATGCGTTCAGGTGTATTTTGCTTTCCTGGAACGAACGATTTGCCTTGCTCACTATTGTGGTGGCTTGCTTTGGCCGCGCTATTTCTGAGGTGGGCGCCGTCATGATTGTGGGCGGCAACATAGAAGGTTTTACGCGGGTGATGACCACCGCGATTGCACTTGAAACCAGCAAAGGTGATTTGCCTTTGGCGTTGGCGCTGGGTCTCATTTTATTGGGCATTGTGGGTTGCTTGAATGCACTGCTGTCACTCTTCAGATATTGGCAAGATCAATCACAACTCAAAGGACAAAACAGTTTGCGCGGGTGGGTGGCATGAGTGCCTTGTTGTCACTGCGTCACGTCAGCCTGAACTTGGGAGGCGTTCAAGCACTGCAGGATATCTCTCTCGAGATTTTTCCGGGTGAGCAGGTGGCCTTGATTGGTGCCAACGGGTCTGGCAAAAGCACCCTGCTGCGCCTGTTGAACGGGCTGCACCAGCCTGTTCAGGGTGATGTGAATTTACCGCCTTGCCGACAAGCTATGTTATTCCAAAGACCCCACATGCTGCGCACCAGCAGCTTGAACAATGTGGCCATTGGTTTGTGGTTGGACCGAAGTCTGCAGCTGGGCTGGGCAGCTTGCAAACAGCGTGCGTTAGAGGCACTTTCGGTGGTCGGCTTGTCGGGTGTCACCCAGCAAAATGCAGCCACTTTATCGGGCGGTCAGCAACAGCGCTTGGCCTTGGCCCGTGCTTGGGCCCGTGAGCCTGAATTGTTATTTTTAGACGAACCTACCGCCAGTTTGGACCCCCCCGCCAAACGCGAAGTGGAAGCACTGGTGCACCAACTCATTAAGCCGCAAGGACAGCAAGTGGCAACCACTTTGGTGTTTGCGAGTCACAACTTGGGGCAAGTCAAGCGATGGGCCAGTCGCGTCATTTACCTTGAGCAAGGCAAGATCATGGCCGATTTGCCCACAGCCGATTTTTTCGACGCCGAGTGCCTCAGGCAACACAGCCAACAAGCTTTTTTATTTCTGCAAGGAGAAACCTAATGCCTTCAATTTCTAAATTCTCAGCGGTGCCACGCAAACTGCGGCACCTGGCTTTAGGTCTGATCATGACCGGCATGACGGCGCATGCCATGGCCCAATCCATTGTGATGTCTTCCACAACATCCACAGAGCAATCAGGCTTGTTTGGCTTCTTGTTGCCAGAGTTTAAAAAGGCAACAGGCATCGAGATCAAAGTCGTGGCGCTGGGCACGGGGCAAGCCCTCGACATGGCGCGCCGAGGCGATGCCGATGTGGTGTTTGTGCACGACCAGCCGGCTGAAGAAAAGTTCGTGACTGAAGGATTTGGTCTCAAGCGCTTTCCCGTGATGTACAACGACTTTGTGGTGGTCGGCCCCCAAGCCGATCCGGCCAATGTGAAGGGCAATGACATGGTGGCGGCTTTGAAAAAAATCTCTTCAAGCAACGCTGCCTTTGTCTCGCGCGGTGACAAGAGTGGCACGCATGCGGCTGAGTTGCGATTTTGGACGCAAGCTGCTTTGGCAGATAAAAAAGGCAGCGGTTACAAGGAGTGCGGCTGTGGCATGGGCCCCGCCTTGAACATTGGTGCCTCCACCGGCGCCTATGTGTTAACCGACCGCGGCACTTGGTTGAATTTTAAAAATCGAGCTGACTTGAAAGTGTTGGTGGAAGGCGATGCCAAGTTATTCAATCAATATGGTGTGATGGTGGTGAACCCTGCCAAGCATGCCCACGTGAAGCAAGCCGATGCCCAAAAGTTTGTAGACTGGATTGTTTCAAGCAATGGTCAAGCTGCCATTGCGGCTTACAAAATTGGCGGCGAGTCTGTGTTCTTTCCTAACGCAGGCAAGTGAAGGCTTAGCTTGAACGGCCTGTAAAACAAACTGGCGCAGAAGGATCAATGGCAGGTCCTTCGTGGGCGTTTTTGGCGTGCGCCACATCCATGTCGCGCGGCAAAGGCACACCATTTTTCACAGCCAACACTTCGGCCATGATGCTGACCGCAATTTCTGCAGGTGTTTTGCTGCCAATGTAAATGCCGATGGGGCCACGCAGCCTAGCCAGTGAGGTTTCAGTTTGATCGAAATGATCGATCATGCGCTGCTGGCGCAAAACGTTGTTTCGCCTAGAGCCAATGGCGCCAATGTAGAAGGCTTCAGTCTCCAGTGCTGCCAAAAGTGCTAAGTCGTCTAGCTTGGGATCGTGCGTGAGGGCAATCACGCAGCTGCGTCTGTCAGGTTTGAAACTCAGCACCAAATCGTCGGGCATGTCGTGTTTGACCGTGACGCCTGCCACTGACCATGCGCCTCTGTACTCTTCGCGAGGGTCGCACACCGTGACAGCAAAGCCATTGAACAGCGCCATGGTGGCCAAGTATTCGGTCATCTGGCCTGCGCCTATGAGCAACATGCGGTACTCGGGGCCAAAGGTGTTGATGAGTTGCGTTTCATCAATTTGCAATTCACTGGGCGCGTGAGTGGTGGTGAGGGTGACAAGGCCTGTTTTCAAATGGGTTGACCTTTGAGTGAGTTGCCCTTTTTCGAGGCACTCAATCAATAGGACCAGACTCTCTGCACTTGGGTTGAACTCGAGCAGCAGCTCTAAGGTACCGCCACAAGGCAGGCCAAAGCGATGCGCTTCGTCGGCGCTGATGCCATATTTCAAAAGAACAGGTGGGCTGTCAACGATGGCGTTGGCTTTGCTGTATTGGGCAATCAAATCGTCTTCAATGCAACCGCCTGACACAGAGCCCACCACTGCGCCTGTTTCGCACAATGCCATGATGGAGCCAACGGGGCGGGGTGATGAACCCCAAGTGCGAACCACGGTGGTTAACAAAGCGCGCTGCCCAGCTTCACGCCAAGTTTTAAGAGTTCTTAAAACAACGATGTCTAGGTTTTCCATGGTGCCGTTCTGGATGCCGTTTGTTTTGAATTAGCCAACCAGATACCAAACAGCACCTGCGCCCACCAGCAAAGCCAACCAAATCCAAGTCGGTACTGAACCTGAAGGTTTCGCGGCATTGGCCGAAGAAAGTGCGTCTGCCACCTCATTGCCGGGGAATTTGGCTTGCAGTGATTCGTCAAACCGTTTGAAGAAATCTTCGGCCAATGATTTGGCCGCGCCATCAATGAGCCGCTGTCCCAATTGGGCCAATTTGCCGCCCACTGTGGAGTGCACGGTGTATTTCAATTCACAGCCTTCGGCATGGGGATGCAAAGAAACTTGTGATTCGCCTTTGCCAAAACCTGCGACGCCGCCTTGTGCTTCAAAATTCAGCGCGTATGAATTGGGCGCTTGAATGTCAGAGAGGGTGACCTTGCCCGAAAACTTGGCAGACACGGGGCCAATTTTGATGGCCACACCAACGTTGTAAACGTTGGCCTCTGTCAGCTCAAACTTGTCACAGCCTGGAATGCAGGATTTTAAAATTTCGGGGTCGTTGAGGGCATCCCATGCTTGCGCTTGGGTGACGTGTAATACGCGTTGACCTTGCATGTCCATGTGCAGTTCTCCTATTTTATTTTTAACAACTTGTTCAAGGCACTTGCCAGTTCTTCTAAACGCGACAAATTGTGAATGGCCAACATGCCGTTCACATGCCGATTCAAAACACTGGCCCCCGTTGCAATGGGAGCATAGCCTTCAAATCTGAGCAAAGGGTTGAGCCAAAGCAAAGAGCGTGTGTGTCGCTTGAGCCAAACAAGCTCCGAGTCTAGCGTTTCTGCGGTGCCGGTATCAAGCCCATCACTGATTAACAACACCACGGTGCGCCGGCCTGTGAGTTTTTTTGCAAAATTTTCCCGAAGATGTGCCAAAGATTTGCCCAGCTGCGTGCCACCCGCAAAATCTTGAATTTGGCGATTGGCCTGGGTCAACATCTCATCGGTATCGCGCAATTTGAAAGCTTGGTTCAAGTCTGTCAGGTCGGTGCCAAAGGCGTAAATTTGTCGAGGTGTGCCCCGCGTGGCTTGGTGTAAAAAAGCCAGCAATAACCGGGCATAGCGCTCCATGGAGCCGGAGATATCGACCAAGATCAAAAGCGGCAAAGCCTGAGGTTTTCTTTGCATGCGTGGCAGAGACAAAATATCGCCATCTTGTCTGGCCGCCATCTGCATGGTTTTAGCCCAATGAATCCGGTCGCCTCGCCCGCCCGTGCGTGTTCTTCGGCCTTGAATTTTGGGCAGCGGCAATTTGACTTGTCGGGCTAACTTTTCGACCAGCCTGTACTCGCTGGCACTCAAGCTTTGAAAATCGGCTTGTTGCAGTCTTTCGCGGTCGCTGGCGCTCATGGCCGCGTCAAACTTCAACTCATCTTCTTTGGCCTTGAGAGGGTCATTTTGTTTGTTCTTGGCAGCCAGCGCTTCTTGAACTCTGGACTTGCGCGGCACACCGGGTGTGGCCGTGGGCGCTTTGGGCAAGAGCTGAGACAAGAGTTGACGTGTGAGCTCAGGATCTCTGAAAAGTGCTGAAAACATTTGGTCAAAGACCAGCAAGTCTTCTTGCCGGCTGACCAAGCAGGCTTTCAAGGCCGCTGACAGATCGTCTTTTCTTTCGATGCCAACGTGCTCAGTCGATTCAATGGCCAAGCTGATGCGCGATGCATCAATGGGCAAGCCCGCGCGCCTGAGTGCGCGCGCAAAACCAGTGATGTTGTCACTGAGTTTGCCACTGCGAGCGTCGCCTAAAAGCATGATGTCTCAAGCTTGGAATTAAAGGCTTGTGATTGGCGCAGGCGCCAGCAAATCATTGAGCAGTGGCGTGATGGCTGCGATGTCTTCGCGCTGCTTGAACAAAATACCTACGGTGTCTTGCACCACCTCTGGGTCGAGGGTGAGGGTGTCCAAGGCCACCAGGGCTTTGGCCCATTCCACGCTTTCGGCAATGCCGGGCGCGCGCTGAAAAGCGCTAGAGAAGGGTTGGCTTCTGAGACGGCCCACAAACTCTGCCACCTGTTCAGTGAGCTGCGCGCTGGCTTGCGGCACCTGCGACCTGACCACGGCCAGTTCGCGCTCGCGATCGGGGTAGTCCATCCACTGATAAAGGCATCGTCGTTTCACGGCATCGTTCAAATCGCGGGTGCGATTGCTGGTGAGGATAGTGACAGGCGCTACCTCGGCTTTGATGGTACCTAGCTCTGGAATGCTCACTTGGTATTCGCCCAAGTACTCCAGTAAAAACGCTTCAAAGGGTTCGTCAGCGCGGTCAACTTCATCAATCAACAGCAAAGCGCCGGGTGCAGGCGTTTGCAAGGCTTCTAGCAAGGGGCGCTTGACCAAGAAACGTTTTTGGTAAACCTCGCGTTCAATGTCTTGAGGTGTGGCGCTGGAACCCGTTTGAGAAGCTGCTGCGCGCATGTGCAGCAGCTGCGCGGCATGGTTCCATTCGTACAAAGCCTCGCGTTGTTCCATGCCGTCATAGCATTGCAAACGAATCAGGGGGCGACCCAAAATTTTGGCCAGTGCTTTGGCCAGCTCTGTTTTGCCAACGCCTGGCTCACCTTCTAAAAGGAGAGGGCGCTCTAATTTGAGGCTCAAAAAAACGGCGGTGATAAGCCGCCGTTCCGCGAAATAGCCCACGCCTTGGAGGGCTTGGGCCAGTTCGTCGATGGTTTTGAAAGTGTCTTTTGCGGTCATCCGTTCGCCTGTTTCACCGCCCTTTGAGTTTGCACGGTGATCAGGTGAGCGCGGTAGGCTTTTGAAGCGTGCAGGTCGGCATTGAGATCTGTAGAGTCTACCGCGACGCCAGCCACTGCTTCAGGGGTGAAGCTTTTGGTCAGAGCAGCTTCCAAACCAGCATGGCGGAAGACGCCATTGCCTGCGCCAGTAATGGCCACACGAGCGCCAGAAGCAGTGTGGGCCACAAACACGCCGACCAAAGCGAAACGGGACGCAGGTTGGTTGAATTTGGCGTAGGCCGCTTTGGTGGGAATGGGGAAGCTCACAGAAGTGATGATTTCGCCTGTGTCCAAAGCTGTGGTGTAAAGGCCTTTGAAGAAATCATCGGCCTTGATGGAGCGCTTGTCGGTGATGACGGTGGCGCCCAAAGCCAACAAGGCACTGGGATAGCAAGCAGCGGGGTCGTTGTTAGCCACCGAGCCGCCAATGGTGCCCATGGCGCGAACTTGCTTGTCGCCAATGTTGTTGGCCAATGCAGCCAAGCCTGGAATGCTCTTTTGAACTTCGGCGTTGTCGGCCACATCTTGGTGACGTGTCATGGCGCCAATGACGATGTTGTTGCCGTCTTTTTTGATGCCAGCCAAGCCACTGATGGCGGCCAAGTCAATCAATGTTTCGGGTTGTTGCAGGCGCTGCTTCATGGCGGCGATCATGGTTTGACCACCGGCCAGAACCTGACCACCGGCATGGGCCAGCTTTTGTGCATCTGCCAATGCTGTAGGGCGCTCGTATTTGAATGCGTACATGTTGAGTTCTCCGAATTTCTAATTAATGCTTGGCGGCTTGAATGGCTTCCCACACGCGGTGGGGCGTGGCAGGCATGTCAAAGTCTTTGACGCCCAAGGGGGCCAAAGCATCTAGCACCGCATTGATGACCGATGGGGGTGAGCCAATGGCGCCCGCTTCACCGCAACCCTTGGTGCCCAAGGGGTTGGTGGTGCAAGGTGTGCACTCATGACCAATGGAGAACACTGGGAAGTCGTCTGCGCGAGGCATGGTGTAGTCCATGAAAGAGCCGGTTAAAAGTTGACCGGTTTCTTTGTCGTACACGCAGTTTTCCATGAGCGCTTGGCCAATGCCTTGCACCAAACCGCCGTGCACTTGGCCTTCCACAATCATGGGGTTGATGATGGTGCCGAAGTCGTCGACTGCCGTGAACTTGTCAATTTTGGTGACGCCTGTTTCAGGATCAATTTCGACTTCGCAGATGTAAGTGCCTGCAGGGAAAGTGAAGTTGGTGGGGTCGTAGAAGGCAGTTTCGTTCAGGCCTGGCTCCAACTTGTCCAAAGGATAGTTGTGCGGTACGTAAGCCGTGAGAGCCACACTGCCAAATGGAATTTTCTTGT
>Ga0214919_10002404_pt1 | contig 29488 bp, 4 predicted proteins | sample LL1503_MetaG_FD_177994 | JGI IMG/M metagenome (GOLD analysis project Ga0214919, IMG submission 177994) | Freshwater microbial communities from Lake Lanier, Atlanta, Georgia, United States - LL-1503 | ecosystem: Environmental > Aquatic > Freshwater > Lake | place: USA: Georgia | collected 2015-03-15 | reverse complement strand
CTGTCGGCCCTGTTGCCCCAGCACCACCCCCACCACCCCCACCGATACTGATTTGGTTGACCCAAGTGGGTTTAGTACTGGAAAGGGAATAGTTACCACTCGCATCGGTAGTGACGAATAGGGTGGAGCCGTCCGCAGACGCTGTGATTGTCCGCCATTGATCTGCGCCGATAGAAGTCTGGGATATCCATGTCGCGCCATAATCAGAAGAACGCCATACATTTCCTCCAAGATTATCTACAGTGCCTAAGTACCGGCCAGTAGCATCGGAACATACACTATCGCTATTGCCTATTGGATTCGTTATACTTAGTGTCCACGACCCTCCTGAATACGTATAGATTTTGCTAGTCCCTTGAGAGGCAACTAAGCTCATACCATCCGAAGAAGATGCTAGCGCAATCCACGACTCATAAGGAGATGTAAAATCAGGCGCCCACGTGATACCTGAATCGTACGATCTCCAAATATAGCCACCACTACCACCACCATCCGCCCCTGCGGTTACTATCGTCCCATCCGCAGAAGATGTCACTGACTTCCAAGTAGGTGTGGGCGAATAGAGTACCCAAGTGCTTCCCGCATCGGTATACTTCCAGACACTACCATTTAACTCTGTGGCATATATCGTGTTGAGATCGGTACATTTTACAGAAATCCAGTTTCTATTCCCAGAATTTAAATACTGTGTCCATGTGGCCCCGTTATCTGTACTCGTATAGACGTAATCATTGGCGGCTACCGCCGCTATTAAGTATGCACCTGTAGTACCTGCTATAGAGACCCCTGTGAAGTTATCCGTACCGAAACTGACGGCCACCTTTGTATAGCTAGTTCCGTGGTTGCTGCTAATATAAATCCCACCACTGATATCTGACGCAGTCGCTACGATTAGACCTTGAGAGCTATTATAATCTGGAGAAAGGGCCACGCAAGTCCATCTAGCTGTAGGGCATGCGAAAGATACGTACCATACATCACCACTATTATTACTCAAATATATGTATCCATTGTATCCATCTGCGATAGCCACACGGCTGCTAACTACTTGGCCACAGGCAACAGACACCCACTGCCCTGAAGCGCCAGGAGGTGGTGTCTTATATGTAAAGTCTACGCCATTATTCGTAGATACGGCTATAGTATTGTCTGTGGACACCGCGTATACATAGTTTGTAGTCGGCCCCGCCGCCATGGAACTCCACGCGTGTGGCACTCCATCTGCGGTAGTACTTACAGCCCATGTGCCATCAACGCCGTCATAATATTGTATTTGTCCCCACGCAGGCCCTACGATGACATTAGTAGAAGTCGTAACAGGAGATATACATGCCGCTGTATATATTCCTTGTGGAGGTCCACCGATTTGGCGGCCTCCTAGGAAGGTTGCATATACATAATCGCCATTGGCCCCTATTATATCGTTAGTACCGTCTGTAGCAAAGCATGTTACAGATAGGTTAGGGCTGTAAGATGACCATGTTACACCCCTATCCAGTGTAGTCCATAAACTGTTTGTTCCACCACCTTCCGCCACCGCCACGATCTTCATTCCATCCGCAGAAGACGTTACAGATGCCCAGTCAAGCTGCGGCACACTTTGCTGTACCCAGTCAGAGGCAGCCCCATAGTTATCATTTGTATAAATATATCCATCGTCATTATCTACTGTTACTAAATACTTGCCAGTAGAATCGGACGCGATGGATACTAAAGAGTAAGCCCCATATACTGCGTTAGTCGTCCAGGCACCTACACCATAGTTGCTATTGGTATATACGTTCCCATTGTAAAAGGTTACACCCGCCATATACTTTCCATCTGCGGAAGATGCGACAGATGACCACGTGATGGCTGGGCTTGCCGCCTGTACTTCCCAGGTAGTATTCGGTAGTATCTCCTTCTTGTAGAAGTTGCCACTAGTATCTATGTATGTGTCGCCATTGGCACCTGTATTACTCGCCGGTAGGCCGGACCCGTATAGGATACTCCCACCTCCAGCCCCTGTAGGGCCGATGATGTTGAGCTGCTTCGTCCAAGCTGTCGTTGTAGAAGGGGTGGCATAAGTGAACACGTGGCCTGGAAAGTATGTATATCCGCCATATAGGGCATAGAACCCAGCGACGATACGAACGCCATCGGATGAAGAGGCAATAGAGTTTCCGTTCGTAATACCGCTAGGGGTCTTATCCGTCCATGTAGCCCCAGAATCGGTGGATTGAAGAATTGTTTCATTATACATTGCCGATAACTTCGTGCCATCCGCAGAAGAGGTTATTGAACGCCAGGCGTTTGTACCTGCTCCCAGGATTAGAGAAGTCCATGTCACACCTCTATCGGTGGTGGTATAGACTGCCCCATCACCAGCGGACTCTCCTGCGACCAACTTCATACCGTTCGCGGAAGAGGCGATCGTCTTCCAATAGCGTATACCACTCGCTATATTCGGATTCCATGTTAAGCCAGAGTCGTCGGATAGCCATATATAGCCGCCGAAGGATCCAGCATTATCTTCCACCGCTGCGAGTTTCGTACCATCCGCAGAAGATGTGACAGCCGTCCATCTAGGTTGAGGTGTATTTCTCGTCCATGTGTCGCCTAAATCGGTGGACTGCCAAATATACCCATTTGCTTCTGCGGCTATGATAGTCATACTGGAAGAGTTACCTACGCATTTTACGGATACCCAGTCACGCATTCCTGAGGATGTTTTCTGTACCCATGTGCCTCCACCACCATCTGTACTTACGTAAACATAGTCCATTTTCCCTACAGCGGCTCCACCGTAGCTACCTATTGTACCGCATACGGATACATAGGTCCAGTCGTTCACAGTGGAACTTGTAGTTCTAGAAGAAAAGTTAATGCCATCTGGAGACCTCCATATTCCTGCTGCCTGTACATTTGAAGCGCTTGTGAACATATATCCTGAAGGAAGTACTGGGTTAAAATCATCGGCCATTGCGACGCATGTAGTAGTTGCTGTATATGATCCAGGTGTCCACGTAGAGCCTCCATTAGTACTTATATATATGCCTCTACCACTTATATCCGATATTGCGACTCTTGTCCCGTTAGTAGCTGCACAGCTAATACAACCCCATACACCTGATATATCAGGTCCTGCTAGGCGATTAAACCCTGCGCCGTTATTTTTCACAATCGTACCATCTGATGCGACTGCGTATATAAAATCACCGCCTTCTGCCGCTGCCACAGACGTCCATGGATGATTGCCCGCTGAATTTATGGTTGACCACGTACCTCCGTATCCGTCCGTGCATTCATATAAATAGTTCGACTCCCTTTTCGCGGCGATAAATAAGGACGTACCACCTGTTGGTATGATTCGTACGAAGGCCCAGTCTGCTACGCCAGACCCTTGTAGGGGTCTCCAACTTCCTGCGTATTTCATGTATAAGTTATCCCCTTTCATGGCTGCGAGTATGTTAGTCCCGTCATAATCGGCGAACGTGAAGGGATATGTAGGGTAATACTCAGACCACGTGACACCCCTGTTCAAGGTTGTAGCAATAAGCCCAGAGGCATCTGTGGCCGTGACGCGGGAGCCGTCAGAAGAAGATGTAACTGCCATCCATACCCGATCTCCAAAGCGGTCGACACGTGTCCACGGCCCATAGCCATAGTTGCCATTCATATATATTTTTCCAAAGGCCACCGGAAAAGGCGAGCCAACCACACCCACTAAGTTCTTTCCAGTAGAATCAGATGTAACTGCGGCAAATGTCTGTGCGCCACTTATATCTGCCTGCATCCAAGATCCATTGCCATAATCCGAGTTTACAAAAATGCGCCCATTGGATATATCGGCGGCGATTAGACGACTTCCATCCGCAGAAGTGGCCACGGATATAAAACTACCGTTTATAACCCCTGATTTGTCTACCCAGCCTCCTACATTCGTTATAACCTTATTGTAGACGTCGCCGTTCGTCTCAATATACGTGTCACCTTTGACGCCGAGTCCTGGGGCAGGCACGCTAGAGCCGTATAGGATGGAGGATACAGGCCCTGTGGGGCCGATAATACTGAGTTTATCTACCCATGTAGGACCCGTCGTACTCAGGGATATGGCGATTGGACCGTTATTATTTGCCCCCGCTATTAAGCGTGTACCATCGGAAGATGAGGCGATAGAACGCCAATGCTCCAATCCTGGGGCAGTCTGGGATGTCCATGTAGCACCATAATCGGTGGATGCCCATATATTACCTACGACACCCATTGTACCTCCATCTATAGCCGCCAAGTACTGGCCAGTAGAATCCGATGTGATTCCAGACCAGTAATGTACGCCGGCGGTAGTAGCCTGCGTCCACGTACCTGTAGTATATGTATAAATATACTCATCATCCACTGCGGCAGCTAGTCTAGAACCATCCGCAGAAAGTGCTACGGACCTCCAACTATTTAGCCCTCCCCCTACACTCGGTATCCACGATGCCCCGCCGTTAAACGATTGCCATACATAACCACTATAGTTTGTCAGATTCGCACCCAAGTCAGCCGCTGCGAGAATACTGCCGTCCGCAGAAGATGTGATAGAAAACCATGAGGGAGAGGGGGATGCTATTGTCCACGTGGCACCTCCAAACCTCTTCCATACATTTCCACTCGCATCTGTAGCTATGATATTCATATTAGACTTGTCACCCGTACACTGGACGGATAGCCAGTCACCCTTTCCAGGAGTCCCGATTCCTGATATATCTACCCATGTAGCTAAGTTTCCATCAGTGCTTACATAGATATAGTCATTGTACCCAGCCACTACTGCCCCATAGTTACCTGTTAGACCACATATTGCCACAGATGAAAAGTTGCTGACGGTGGAACCGGTTGTTACACTCGTATAGGTATTTCCATTGGCCGATTTATATAGGCCGCCATAACTGGACGCAGCGCCAAGTATATAACCTGTACCTGACCCGTTAAAATCCGAAGTCATCGCCACGGATGTCCATGATGCCTGTATGTTACTTGACAGATCCCATCCTGAGGCACCAAGAGTTGCGGTTGTATATATACGGCCACCAGAACTGTCTGCGATTGACACGTATGGACTCGCAGCGGCAATAGACACCCATACACCAGATATGTCAGGGCGTGGGATAGGTGAAAATGTTAGACCACCATTCCCACTTGCCGCGAGCATATTGTCTGTCGCAGCCACAAACACAGCCCCATTTTGAGTCGCTATAGAACTCCATGGGTGATTACCGGCCCCTGTCGCAGTAGTCCATGTCGTTCCAGAGTTCGCAGATGACAAGATGACCCCCGTATTTGTAGCGGCTACTACATTCGTCGACCCCGTGATTTTTATAGCAGTCCAGTTACGTCTTCCTGCGGCTTCTTGACGTGACCAGTCTGCCCCTGAGAACTTCGTATAAATAGAGTCGCTATAGGATGCCATTACAATGTCAGTGCCGCTCAGATCCGCGCATGTTGCCCCGTAGTTCGCCGCGTATTTGGACCATGTTGTACCTCTGTTCGTTGTTGTCCAGATACTACCATCGGTAGCGACGGCCCTCAGGATCATTCCATTCGCAGAAGATGTTACAGAAGACCAGTCATTTTGATATGGTGGAACGCCGGATGAGCTTGTCCATGAAACACCGTAATCGGAACTCAAATGTACATAGCCACTGCCCTCCGTATTATCTGCTGCTATCAAGTGTTGACCACTCGCATCAGAAGCGATAGATGTCCACGCATATTCTCCCGCGCTAGTCTGTCTTACCCATAGACCATTTCCATAGTTGCTATTTGTACAAATGGGTCCGTACTGACCACCGCCTTGTTGACCGTCTCCTGCGACCAAATATTTTCCATCCGCTGAGGAAGCCACTGCCGACCAGTTACGAGAGGACAGATTGGTGGGCAATGTCCAAGTGGTTGTTCTCGTAACCTCGTTGTGATAGACATTGCCACTCGTATCAAAATATGTGTCGCCTAGAATACCTACGCCCGTTCCAGGCGCCTCTGTCCCATATAGAATGGAGGATACCGTACCTGTAGGGCCGACAATGTTCAGCTCCTTATTCCACGCGGCTAGGGCCTTACCCGTGTAAATATGGCCGCCAATTATACCAGCAGCTACTAGACTCCCATCAGAAGAATATGTGATACAGTTCCACACTTTATTGCCGGTAGAAGATTCTAACTTCCACGTATCACCAGAGTTACTGGAAGAATATATATATCCATTCGTCGCATTTATTGCTACAATACGTTCGCCGGTAGAATCGCATGCGATTTTCGTCCAGTTACCTTGACCCGCGCTCACCGTATTTGACCACGTGTAACCAGAGTCCGTAGATTGCCAGATATAACTATAACCAGTACCGGCGGTCGCTACAAGTGTTGTCCCGTCCCCAGAAGAAGCGATAGAACTCCATGTAAGTAGGGGAGAAGATGTAGGTTCCCATGAAACACCCGAATCAGACGATGTCCATATAGAGCCACTACTGTCATATAGATTTGAGCCATTATCTGTCGCGGCTAACATAGCCCCATCCGCAGAAGAAGTGACGGAGGTGAAAGAAGGTTGAGGGGAGTCTATCGCCCATGTCACACCATCATCCAAGGATTTCCATACATTTCCATTTCCTTCTGCGGCATATAGAGTCATAGAACCACTGTCACCGGATGATTTGATAGACTGCCAGTTTCTCAGGCCAGAACCTGTACGCTCTACCCATGTATTGCCAGATCCATCTGTACTTGTGTATACATATCCTACAGAGCATACCGCTGCCATACCATAGGATCCAGCTGTACCACATACAGTCGCATGTGTGAAGTTGTTCACTGAAGAGGACGTGGAGACCATTTGGAAAGTGGCACCATAGTTTCTACTTATATATATTCCGCCGCTAGCACCACCTATTGTGGCGAGTATAACACCTCGTGAGGCATTAAAGTTACTAGACATTGCCACGCACGACCATGACCCACTGATATCACTTTGTACAGGCCATGTTGCCCCGTAGTTGTCACTGGTATATATGTATCCGTAGTTATTCCCCGCCAACCCAGTATCTGCTACACTCACGTATTGGCCAGATGCGTCGCAGGAAATAGATAAGAAGGTGCCTCCTACCACTGGAACTGGGAGATCCGTATAGCCGCCCCCTGCCAATAACCCAATCGTGCTGAAAAAAGAGCAAAAGTATATTACGAGATTAGAACCCGTCTGACCATACGCAATAGAACTCCACAAAGCTTGTGTTACACTGTTTAATGTATCCCATGTAACTCCATCCACTGTGAAATAGGGATAATCTACATTTTGTGTTAGGCCTATTAATGCAATGCCATCTATCATCTTTACGTATGTAAACTGTCCACGCGAATAACCTCCAGGTGGTAGGCGACTCCACGTGTCCGTACCAAAATAGTTAAATCGTGTATAGACATAATCTCCAAATGTAGCTATTGCGAGATTTGTACCATCATAATCCAGAGAAACTATAGGAAGTGTCGGCGTATACACGGTCCATCCAACTCCCCTATTGGTGGATGTGGCGATTGTCCCATCCGCTGCAACGGCCGTTAACTTTACACCGTCCGCAGAAGATGTGACAGATGTCCACGTACGCGAGCCTGCGCCTGTATATTGTTGCCAGTCCGCATCGGCACCATAGTTATTATTCGTACATATATAACTATTATTCGTATGGGCGTCAACCGCCACTAAATATTGGCCGGTAGAATCCGACGCGATGGAAGTCAGGTGCGTCGCGTCAATAGTTTGTGAGGCCCATGTAACACCATAGTCGTTTGATGTATAACAGTAATAACCATTGGCTACCGCCGCGAGGTACTGTCCATCCGCAGAAGAAGCCACGGATTTCCAGAATCTTGTACCAGAAGCGGTTTGGTCCGTGAAGGTAATACTATTAGAATTCTTATTGTACACGTCGCCGTTCGTCTGAATATATGTGTCACCGAGGTTGCCAAGGGCGGAAGCAGGACCGGTGGGGCCATATAGGATGGACGCCCCGCCACTTGTCGCGTTTCCAGAAGCGTCCACAAACTTTATGGCCCCTCCTACCTCCTTTATAGAAGCAGAGCCGAGGTAAATCGTCGTACCAGTCACGTGGAGAGAGCGGAAGGGGAATCCAGTGCTACCAAGATCATAGGCGTTACCTACGTCCGGTATTAGCGAAGACGTTACCACACCGCCACCCACCCCCCCAGGTCCTGTCGGCCCTACAATGTTGAGCTGTTTTGTCCATGTAGGTACGGGTGTCCCCAATGAATAGATGAACATGCCGTATGTGCTGCCAGTCGCGATCACACCCCCAGCAACAACGGATGCCCCATCCGAAGAAGATTTGATAGTCGTCCATGAATGGGAGCCAGCAGTTACTTGTGGTGTCCATGTAAGACCAAAATCGCTGGATAGATATATATAGGAGCCACTCAGATCAGAGTTATCTACCACTGCCAAATAGTCACCTGTAGAGTCGCAGGATATGGATACAAGTGAGTGTGCACCACCTACCGGTTTTGTAGTCCATGAACCATTGCCAGAGCTTGTAGTTGTATAGACGTTACCACTGGAATCGACCGCGGCAAGCTTGGTACCATCCGCGGAAGAAGCTATGGAAGCCCATTTACGTAATCCACCTGATAGATCTTCAGTCCATGCTGCCCCGGAGTTTATAGATCTCCATATGTATCCTAGTTGTCCACCTCCAGAGTTATTTACACCTGTATCTACTGTGGCTAGTATAGTTCCATCAGCGGATGATACTACAGAGTTAAAGCTAGGTTGCCATCCTGGGTCTATGGTTGGTATAGACCACGATACTCCTTGATTGACGGATGACACAGCTACTCCACTACCTGCGCCACTCGCACTGACGGCAAATAGTTTTGTACCATCTGAAGAGCATGATACAGACTTCCACGGGTGTGCACCCGCCGCCCCTTTCTCCTGCCAAGATCCACTCTGCCCATAGTTATTACTAAAATAAATGGATCCTTGTACCTCTCCCAATAATAGGTACTGGCCAGTAGAATCTGAGGCAATACAAACTATATTGTTACTAGTCACACTGCTTATAGTAGTCCATGCCCCCTTACCATAGTTACTATTTGTATATACGTTCATGTCACCCGCTACAGCTGCTAAGTATTGGCCTGAGGAAGAAACTGCGATAGATTTCCAGTTGTAGTTACCCGCCCCTGCCTGCTCTACCCAGCTTTTAGTAGCCACATATGTCTTGCTAAAGACGTCGCCGTTCGTTTCAATGTAGGTATCGCCGATGGACCCGAGACCCGTTCCAGGACCCGTGGGGCCGTAGAGAATATTTGACCCTGTCGGCCCTGTAGGTCCCTGACTACTATTACCAGAAGCGTCCACAAACATTATGGCCCCTCCTACCTCCTTTATAGAAGCAGAGCCGAGGTAAATCGTAGTACCAGTCACGTGAAGAGAGCGGAAAGGGAAGCCAGTGCTACCGAGATCATAGGCGTTACCTACGTCAGGTATCAGCGAGGTTGTTATCACACCATTCATAGGCCCTGTAGGACCAGTAGAGCTACCCCCGCCACCCCCATCAATCTGGGTAAACGTGATACGCGTCTTGAACTGTCCACCGAGGAAATTCACATTCGGTATATCTACTAACGGGTCATTCGGCAAACTCTGCGAATACTGAATAGTGATGACGTCCGTGGATCCAAGAACTACAATCGTGCTGAAAGAGCTGCCCTGGAAGTTAATCACGGACGACGATACAATGTGATTTGCGTTCTTTGTGACGTATAAGCAGGGCTGTATTAGATTTAAATCGAACTTTGTGTTGTCCGTGGTGACCTGGCCGGAAACAAGCACGGATATTGTGCCGCCCGAGGTGTTTCTGAGAACACCGGTACCCGTATCATAACTGATATGTAGGGCGCTGCCAGTGACGGAGTTCGCAGGGTCAGCCGTGTCAAAGCCGATCACACTGATTCCGCTTGAACCAGTGGCTGCGCCAGTGTTGCTACTCAAATAATACGATAGGGAGAGGGTGGGGCCAGCGACCGCGGTGGCTTTTACAGAGGGGGGGAACTGTACGCGGCGAGGCACTAACGTAGTAACCATCGTGCTTAACCCAGTTGTAACAGATCTCCATGTAATCGTATCAACGGATTCTAGCGCAGGAAGGGCGGCGCCACTTCCCCTACCACCTACAAGCCATCTTGAACCGTTCCATGCGACTGTAAAACATGCGACGAATGGATTTGTTCCGCCTAGATTCGAAGTAATATCCGTCCACGTGACTCCGTCGGGAGATGTGGCTATATATCCATTTACAGCTCCCACCCCTCCCGCCATCCATAAAGAACCATTCCAGGCAACTGTGTTGAACTGGCCGTCTGTAATAGTTCCTGGAATAGTTCTAGCTGTCCAGGTGATCGCATCCGGTGAAGTGGCGATGACAGGAACAGGTGTGGAAGTAGTATTTATACCTACTGCTACCCATTGAAGGCCATTCCACGCAGAAGAATACACAACACCTGCGGCACCGAACGCACCCACTAAAGATACACTCGTCCATGTTAAACCATCGCTGGAATAGGCTATAAGAGGAGTACTTGAAGGTGCCTGTCCTCCTGCGAGGAATAGAGTACCATTCCATGATATTACATTTACAATACCTCCTGTTACACCGAATCCAGACGTCTGTGTGGTCCATGTAACACCATCGGGCGATGTCGCGATCATGCCAATAGGTGTACCATCATACCCACCCGCCGCCCATACAGTACCATTCCAAGCAACCGTATTAATATGACCAGTGGTGAAGGGGGTTGCCCCAGAACTAGTCCAAGTAATACCATCGGGTGAAGTGGCAATCACACTGTTCGTATCATCATCTCCAACAGCGACCCATATAGAACCGTTCCACCCAACTCCTAAACAACGCCCCCCATCAAAGAGTGTTGTAGCCGCGTGTACCCATGTTATACCGTCATAAGAGTATGAAAGTCCGTTTGTTCGCCCTCCAGCCACCATGAAGTTCTCCGTTAATAGTGGTGACGTAGAAGCCCCTAGCGAGGGGAGAGTTGACCAGCTACTGGTACCGTCACCAACTCTCATGACGTGGGTATCAGTCGCATACGCTTGTTCACCGGGACGAAGGATCGTACCCGTGGCAGCCCATCCCGCTGCCGTGTCCCGCCGGACCTGGAGAACTATATTGCTCATTATATTTTAGGATAATATTAAACGCAGGCAACGGGCAGTTCCTGTAAAAATGTGGCCGATGTTCGGAAACATTTTTACACTTTACGCACTAGGGTCTTAGCGCAACTACTTGACTACGAAGATGCGGATAGAGAATACTATACCTGCAGGGAAAACTGAAGTGGTTGACTTAATATATACGCTATCGACTACCGATGGGTTCGTACTTATCTGAAAATTACCAGGATATACAGCTAAAGGATTATTCGTTGACACACCTACCGCAGGTAAAGCACTAACCAAACCATATGTTGCGAAACAGCTAGACGCCACTGCAGTACCTACATCGTCGCTGGCAAACGCACCAAATAATATATGAATCTGGCTTGTATTTGTGGCAGTGAAATCCCATATTTTAATGTAATCAGTAGAAGTATAGTCACTTGCCAGATATGTTTTCGGCGGAGGGTCAATCGTATATATATTTACAACACCAACGGAAGGGCCTGTAGGGGATATGATATTTGAATAGGGGCCTGCTCTCCCGCTGGTCGTAGGATCAGACACGGTTATAGATGTTACGACGCCCCCACCACCGCCACCCGCAGGTCCTGTCGGCCCCATACCTCCTGTCGGCCCCATACCTCCTGTCGGCCCCACAATATTGAGCTGCTTTGACCAACCAGGTACCGTTACTATAGAGCGTATAAACATTTTGAATGAACCTGAGCTGAAATATGGAGCGAGTATAATACTACCATCCGAAGAAGAGGCAATACTTCTCCAATCTTTTGATCCGAGACTTGTTTGCGCAGTCCATGTAACTCCAAAATCTTCCGAAATAAATATATATTTATCAGTATTTTTAGGAGTATCGGCTACGGTCAAGTACTGACCAGTAGAATCAGAAGATATATAAGTTATTTGAGTCGCGTTAGTAACAGGATTCGTTGTCCATGTTTGTCCAGAATCGGCCGTTGTATATACGTTAGTATCGTTCGCAATAGCTGCGAGTTTCGTACCATCCGCAGAAGAAGTGATAGATATCCATACCTTTAATCCACCAGATAAATCTGGATTCCATGTTGTACCAGAATCAGTAGATCTCCAAATATAACCTTGGTGAGTATTGTTAGTACCAATATCCGTTGCCGCTAGCTTTGTCCCATCCGCAGAAGAGACAACAGAGGTCCAGCTAGGTACCCATGATGTCTCTGGATGGGATGTAGACCAGGTAGAACCCCTATTAGTAGTAGTAACAATAGTTCCATCTGGGACCACGGCAGTTATCTTTTGACCATTAGAAGAGGATGTTACAGAAGTCCACACATTTGAACCTGCGCTAGTCTGCTTTATCCAGCCTCCAATCCCATAGTTATCATTTGTATAAATGAAACCTGGGGAATTATTAAATGTGACTAAGTACTGGCCAGTAGAATCTGAGGCTATTCCACCTAATCTGGTGGCGTCAGCTAGTATCAGATCGGTCCATTCCCCTACACCATATGTGCTGTTTGTATATATGTGATTATCAGAATTGTTTACATATGCTATATACTGACCATTGGAAGAAAGCGCAGAAGATAGCGCAATTTGATCTACAGAATAGTCCGTCCAGGCTGTAGTAGTTATAAATCTCTTATTATATACGTCACCGTTCGTTTCTATGTATGTGTCACCGAGAGCGCCTGTACTGTTACTCGCTATACCAGTTCCGTACAGAATCGCTGCGCCAGTAGCCCCCGCAGCGCCTGTAGGTCCCTGACTACTATTACCAGATGCGTCCACGAACTGAATATTACCTCCTGACTCCTTGATGGCGGCGGAGCCGAGATAGAGCGTATTGCCAGATATATGTAGGGAGCGGAAGGGGTATCCAGTGCTACCGAGGTCGTAGGTGTTGGCCGTATCAGGTATCAGCGACGAAGTTACTACGCCGCCCGCGGGTCCTGTCGGCCCTGTAGAACCAGCCCCGCCGCCGCCCGCGGGTCCTGTCGGCCCTGTAGAACCAGCCCCGCCGCCGCCCCCACCTGCGGGTCCTGTCGGCCCTATAATGTTGAGCTGTTTTGTCCAACCAGGTGTATACACGTTGGGAGTATAGGTGTAAACGTACCCAGAACTCCCCCCACCCACATCATTTCCAGCCGCAAGCTTCGTACCATCTGAAGAAGAAACGATACAGTCCCATGTATGTGAGCCGGCAGTTACTTGTGGCGTCCATGTAACTCCGTAATCTGCTGATAGATATATATATCCAGTTGAGGAACAAATAGCTAAATGCTGGCCAGTAGAATCCGACGTGATAGCCTGTCCAAAATCTCCAACAACATGAGTAGACCACGTTTGCCCAGAATCAGAACTTAAATGTACATACGAATCACTTCCTGTGAGAGCTGCTAAATGAGTCCCATCCGCAGAAGATGTTATAGACGACCAGCCGCTTAGTCCCGCAGAGGTTTTTGTAAACCATGAAAGACCGGAATCGGCTGAGCGCCAGATATATCCTTGTCCAGAGTTATTATTACCATCATCCACCGCAACTAGCTTCGTTCCATCTTGAGAGGATGCTACAGACAAAAAGGATGGTGTCCATGTTGTGCTTGGTGTAGCTACAGTCCAAGTAGAACCTCTGTTCGTGGTTGTGGAAATGGTTCCATCGTTAGCCACGGCAGTTATGGTTTGACCATCAGAACTGCTTGATATTGAAAACCAGTTGTGCGCACCTGCGCCCGTAAGCGCTGTCCAAGTTCCACTTCCATAGTTATCATTTTTAAACATGCTATAGTATTGATAATCCTGGCATGCAACTACTAAATACTGACCAGTAGAATCTGATGCTATACAGTATATAGAAGAACCCCCACTTACGGCGTTTGTAGTCCAAGCCCCGTTACCATAGTTGTTATTTGTATAGACGTTATTATCGTACGTCACTGCGGCCAGATACTGTCCTGAGGAAGAAGAATCTATACTTCTATATCCGCCAGTCGTGGTATAACTCCCTGCCTGTTGTACCCAGCCGCCACCACTCACAAGCTCCTTGTTATACACATTGCCGCTGGTATCAATATATGTGTCGCCAAGAATGCCTACACTCGGCGAAGGCGTGCCGGCTCCGTAGAGAATAGAGGCCCCTGTGGCTCCCGTTGCGCCTGTACCGCCGCCCGCAGGTCCTGTGGCTCCCGTTGCGCCTGTACCGCCGCCCGCGGGTCCTGTAGGCCCTGTACCGCCGCCCGCAGGTCCTGTGGCTCCCGTTGCGCCTGTCCCGCCGCCCGCAGGTCCTGTAGGCCCTGTACCGCCGCCACCAGGCCCTGTTGACCCTGTCGGTCCTGGAGGCCCATCAGAAGGCCCTGTCGGCCCCGTAGCCCCTATCGGTCCTGGAGGACCATCAGAAGGCCCCGTCGGCCCCGTAACACCCGCATCGGCTATCGGACCTGTTTCTCCTTTTGCTCCTGTTGATCCCGCAGCTCCTGTTGATCCCGCATCTCCTGTTGATCCCGCAGCTCCTGTTGATCCCGCAGCTCCCGCAGCTCCTGTTGATCCCGCAGCTCCCGCAGCTCCCGCAGCTCCTGTTGATCCCGCAGCTCCCGTCGGCCCAGTTGCCCCAGCCCCACCACCGCCGCCGCCCGCAGGTCCCGTCGGCCCTGCCGCACCCGCAGGCCCCGTTGCCCCAACCCCACCACCTGTACTTCCATTAGAACTGACGAGTTGAATAGATCCCCCTACCTCCTTTATAGAGGCGGAACCGAGATAAATCGTCGTACCAGTCACATGTAGAGAACGGAAAGGGAATCCAGTACTACCGAGATCATAGGCGTTCGCTGTATCAGGTATCAGGGATGCCGTTACCACTCCCCCAGCCCCACCACCGCCCGCAGGCCCCGTCGGCCCCACAGGCCCACCTGAAGGTCCCGTCGGCCCTGTCGTACCAGCCCCTCCCGTCGGCCCCACAGGCCCGCCATAAGGTCCCGTCGGCCCTGTCGTCCCCCCTCCGCCACCCCCTATACTTCCATCGGAGTTGACTAAATATAGGGTACCCCCCGTCTCTTTAATAGATGCATTACCAACATAAATCGTCGTACCAGTCACGTGGAGAGAGCGGAAAGGGTATCCAGTGTTACCAAGGTCGTAGACACTGGGTATATCAGGTATCAAAGATGATCTTACCACGCCACTAAATAATCCTGTCGGCCCTGTAGAGCCAGCGCCACCACCACCGCCACCGCCACCATCTATCTGCGTAAATGTGATACGCGTCTTGAAGCGGCCACCGAGGAAGTTTACTCCAGGAACATCCACAAGAGGATCATTCGGCAGACTCTGCGAGTACTGAATCTTAACCACGTCAGTCGGCGCGAGAATGACGATCGTGCTGAACGAGCTGCCCTGGAAGTTAATCACGGAAGATGACACGATGTTGTCATTGTTCTTCGTGACATATAAGCACGGCTGTAGTTTCGTCAAGTCGAAGAGAACATTATCCGTCGTGACTTGGCCAGACACGAGAACAGATATAGTGGTGGTAGATGTGTTGCTGAGAACACCCGTACCAGGGTTATAATTGATTTGTAGGGAGGTGCCAGTCACCGTATTAGCAGGGTCAGGGGTGTCAAACCCTATGACGCTAATACCAGTTGAACCGGTGGCCGCACCAGTATTGCTACTCAAATAATACGATAGGGAGAGAGTGGGACCACCACCCGCTCCGATAGAAGGCAGCGCAGACCACTGCGTTACGCCGTCACCCACTTTCAGAACGTGGGTATCCGTTGCGTAAGATTGTTCGCCTTGCCGTAGAATAGTTCCCGTGGCTGCCCACGCTGCCGCGGTATCCCTCCGAATTTGCAGCGAGATTGGTGGCATTTTTTGTACTGTACAGGATTTTTTTTAAAAAAGTTCATATTTACCGAACGCTTTATTGTACGGCAATCCAGTTGAAGTTTACGTCCACTGCGGTGGTCGGGCCTGACCAGGTATATACGTCAAAACTGGATGACACGATATTATTCACGGTTGCGTAGTAGCCATTCGTACCTATCACCGTCGCAGTCACACACGGCGGCGAGTTGAAGGGTGGGGTGAATGTGACAGTAGCTCTCCCTGCGCTCGTCACATCTGACCCATTGCCATGTAAGATCTTGGGTGTAGGGCCTGTAGGACCTACCAGGCCAGTAGGACCTATAAGGCCAGTAGGACCCGCCTCACCTGTATCGCCGGTATCACCTCGCAAACCCGTATAACCGGTAGGACCTTGTTCACCCGTATCACCTCGCCCCCCCATTACACCTGTAGAGCCTGTAGCCCCTGTTCCAACCGGTCCAGTCCACCCTGTAGGACCCTGTATACCGGTATCGCCTCGTCCACCGGTAGCCCCTGTTCCAACCGGTCCAGTCCACCCTGTAGGACCCTGTACACCCGTATCGCCTCGCCCACCTGTAGCCCCTATTCCAACCGGCCCAGTCCATCCCGTAGGACCCTGTATACCGGTATCGCCTCGCCCCCCTGTAGACCCTATTCCAACCGGCCCAGTCCATCCCGTAGGACCCTGTATACCCGTATCACCTCGCCCACCTGTAGACCCTATTCCAACCGGCCCAGTCCAACCTGTAGCGCCACGCCCACCCGTAGGGCCAGTTCCTGATTCTCCACCCGTACCACCTCCTCTAGGGCCAGTAGGACCCATAGGCCCCACCTCCCCCTGTAAAAACTCCATCTGCGTATAAGAAACACGCGTGACAAATCGCCCCTGTAAAATACTGGCCACTGGATTAGAGAACTGTAGATATTGTATCTGTAAAATATCTGTAGGAGACAGTACAACAATCGTGCTGAACGAACTCCCATTAAAGTTTATCGCAGAAGAAGATACTATATTGTTCGCATTCTTTGTCACATATATACACGGCTGTTGAACGATTAAATCAAATATGGATACATCGGTGGAAAGCTGGCCCGAAACGAGAACAGAGATTGGCTTGGTAGAAGTATTTGTGAGAACGCCGCTCACCGTATTATAGGAGATGTCCATGCGCGTGTTGACGCTGGAGTTGGAAATGTCGCGCGTATCATGAATCACCGTAGTAGTCACACCTAGGGGCGAGTTTATCGCCGAAGATGCGTAGAACGATAGGGTATTTAGTGGACCTCTCAGTGCCGGACTGCCCGTAGGACCTGTCCATCCTGTCGGCCCTGTTGACCCTGTGGATCCCGTAGGACCCAGTATAAACTCCATTTGCGTATAGGAGATGCGCGACACATACTGCCCCTGTAATATATTGGCCACTGTGTTGGAGAACTGTAGGTATTGTATTTGTAGTGTATCTGTGGGCGACAGTATAACAATCGTGCTGAAGGAACTTCCATTGAAGTTGATCACCGAAGAAGAAACGATGTGGTTCGTATTTTTCGTCACATATATACATGGCTGCTGCGCGATATTTACATCAAAGATGGATACATCGGTGGTAAGCTGACCAGAAACGAGTACAGATATGGTCTTCGTCGATGTATTTATGAGAGTACCCGTGAGTTTATTGTAGGATATGTCTATCTGCGCATTGACACTGGAGTTGGAAATGTCGCGTGTGTCGTATACAACGGTAGTAGTCGCCCCTATCGGGGAGCTTATCGGCGACGACAAGAAATAGGAGATAGTATTTAAAGGCCCTTTCATAGCGGGGCTGCCGGTAGGACCACCGGACCCACCCCCTTTCGTACCCTCGTATCTCCAAAAGGATATCGTAGGTATCTCGGAAGGTTCCGAGAACGGTGTCGCGTGGTAAAATGTTAAATAGCCTGCGTCAATGTCGAGTACCCACGGATGTACAGCGTCGCTGCTTTGTATCGTATTACCTGCAGCGCTGAATACAGTCAACTGATAGGATCCAACCGGGTCATAGTTGGTCGGGATAACTTCGGAGAGAATATTGGTGTTTGCCGGATCGGCGGGATCTGTACCGGAATATCTGTAGGAGATTCCATATTTCACAGATTGGAGGGTTAGATTTCTGTAAAATACTATATAGGGGTAGGCTGTACTGTAGAACCGCTTCCCCCTATTCGGATGGCTCGCCTCCCACGCGGTATCTTCCACCAAATCCGTAGGGGCTGTAACAGGAATATCCTGTGCGTAAATCTGTAACATAGGGATAATTCGGGGTCTCGCACTTACTGGAATCTCTTGATTCACAGTTGCCCCAGGGTATGCGTTGACCACACCCGAGTACTTTTTAAATAATAGTTCTGTCTTCTGACTGTCCGTAGACATATCCCTTAATTCCTTCACCCTAAATAAATAAACAAATATAAACGAACTATGCCTACAATGTAAGCGTGATCCGTTATATGTCGTAGGCATGCGAGTCTTACGAAGAAATCTTCGCAGAAACTGTACTGAATGAAAACGGCACATTCATCGGTAAACCGATTCGCGCATAGATATGGAAGGCGCCTGATACGATACGCAAAGGAGTAATCTGTACCGTAATAGTGGTTGCGTTCCCGTTTTGTGTAACCGCCGTAAGTCCCCAGTTGGGTGTACTCGTGTAGGTCAGAGGGAGATAATAGTTACCGGATCCAGTCTGTGTGCCTGTTGTAGAGTTGCCGTTGATCCAGGCAGATGTGAGACTAGCGAGGCCAGTAGGGGTCGGACTCGCAGCCTCTTCGTATCTGTAGTAGAACTGTATGGGCGTCCCACCCACACATGCCAAGTTATTAATCACCGATATGGCCACCGACGATGTTAAAGTAAAGGAAAGATTGATATAGGAGGTCGTGGGGGCGGGCGGCACATCCCACGCGAAACTCGCATAACGGAACCCCGCCGTGGAAATGGAGGAGTAGTTCACCGTATTGAATAGGGTATCAGTATATTTATAGGTCGTGTAGTTCTTGTAGGAATATAGTTCTGCCGCGGGAGTGGTGAACTGGCCGTTGGAGATCTGTAGTTCTTGGAGGGATGATATATCCGCCGTGTTATCATATACCGAGTTCGCCCATATCGCCGCGCCATTCGTGAAAGGGGGTACATCCGCCGCCCCTGCCACCCCAGATTGAATGCGGAAACCCAGCACAGACACGCCGTCTGATAGGGAGAGTATACTCTGCGGATATGTATGGTATACTAGCTGCTCCGACGGGCCGTCCACGATCGATTGAATAGGAGTTACTACGAAAGGGGCCGTCGCCCCAAACACATTATTCGCCGTAACAGAAAGAGTTACCGCATTCTTATAGGTGTTCACGAGATCCGTGAGGATTTGTATGTTGCGGCTTATGACAACTGGGTCTATGAAGCCGCCGCCCCCAATACTCCCTGGACTGACATTCGTCAAATCCGCTTCTATGGGCGGCGTCCACGCCCCCGCGATGGCGTTCGTATAGTTGAGGAGGGGCGCACTATAGTAGAAGTTACCCATATTCTTCGTGACAACTCTCAGTACAAATGAGGGTGTTCCATAGATTACATTCACACCAGATACTGGCCTATAAGTCACGGAACTATCTAGCTTGAAAGTGATCTCGGAAATGTCTGGGACAGTTGTGATAGGATTGTCGTATTGGTAGGTGAATACTTTGCTGCCACTAAATGATCCTATCTGCGATATAGTGACGGTGTAATCGCGCGGGGATGAGACGAAAATAGGAGTTTCCAGTTCTAGTATGTTATTAGCCTGTAGATAAAATCCGTCCTGGGCGACCGCATGATAGGAGTCACTAATATCTACGGTGAGTTTCATATTGTTCACAGTAATAGGGGCCACTGTATAAACAGGGAATCCTCCTAGGTTCACGGAAGGCCCCTGTGTAGTAACCAGCGTATTTACGATTTCAACCGACTCTGTGGCGATTGTCGACGCAGGCTGTAGATTACCTCTCTGTGATGTATTATGAATGGGGGCGGAAAAGGGGGCAGAAGTCCACGGGGTATTTATATTCACAAGATGTGGGACCGTAACGGACCCTACAATACGTGTACTCGAACCATTTGTATAATATCTATCTGGAAAGGGGATCGTGCCTGATAGGGGCGCGATAGGGGATAGGGGCAAGCTACTTCCAGAAATATCGGAGGCAGCTCCTGTTAGATTCGCACTATTCGTCGCCTTCGCAGTCATAGTATATACGGAATCAGGATATACCCCTGTCAAGTTATAGGTGAGCTGCGTGTTGTTGTCCACTGTTTGGAGGGCATACGGGACAGGTCCATAGAATCTATATGTGGAGCCTGGCGATGTATATGTGAGAGTATAGTCGATGATCAATAGCCTGGATCCTGGATCTGTTATATCTGAATATCTGGGCGGTGCGTATGTGAGAATACCCGCAGATGAGCCGCTAAATATGAATGTAATCATGATAGGAGGGCCTGGCGGGCCTGCGAATACGAAGCTCGGCAGATATATACTACTTATGCACGGTGTTGGATTACAGTTGGAGTACCACGTCTTTAATATATTATTTGAGTTGTCAACCAGCTGCTTTAGGGCCGTATTGTGGTATACAAATACCGATCGCGGAGAAGATTCGCCTGGGAAAGTGCGCTGTTCAATCCCGTTTGTTCCAGCCATATTGGAAAGTACTATACCCGTCACATACGCCCTATTATTGTGGTAGTTTATGTAGTTATAGGATGCGTCTGTCAGAAGGGTAAAGTTCGTCATTGTCCCGCTAATATCTATCTTCGCAGTACTCGAAAGGGTATTGATCACAGGAATCCAGGAGCATACGAGGCCGATTGGAAACTGGGTAGGATAGATCCAAGGTACATTGATTTCAGTAGAAGATGTGGTGACTTTCTGGAATACGATACATGGCGGGGCATCAATAAAATATTTCTGGATCCACGGATCATTATATATTACATTACCCCCGCTACTCTTGGAGGAGGAACCGCAGCATGCCCTTCGCGCAGTGAGTGCGAAACATGCCCCCCCATATAGGAGATTCGGCGGATTCGTCGTCCCAGAAAACTCTGTTGTCCAGATAATACCGTCGTAGGAGCGGGCGACAACCGCGTTGAATCCGTCCCATCCTCCTGCCAGCCACAACGTCCCATTCCACGCGACTGTATAGCACACACCCCCATTGAACATATTCGCCATGGTCGGCCCATACACATCTTCGACCCAGGTGATACCATCATAGGAATGTGCGAGAACACCCCCGTCCATATTACTTCCAGCGGCCACCCATAAAGAACTATTCCAGGCGATGGCGTTACATACACCCGCGGCAAAGGCGGTCGTCCCACTGCTCGTCCAGTTTATACTGTCCTTGGAAATGGCTATCACACCATTGGATGCGTTTCGTCCTCCTGCGAGAATACTCGTACCGTTGGAGACCAGCGTATAACAGCTTCCGCCAATGAACAGGTTTGAATTTCCGCTTCCAGCCATATCGGTCGTCCAGTTATACCCATCCGTAGAATGCCACACGATCCCGTCCGTGCCACTCGTTCCGCCTGCGACCCATATATTATTGTTTATGGCCACGGCATTCCATTTCCCCGTGACTGTTCCAGAAATATCCAACATCCAGTTTATCCCATCCGTTGACGAGGCTATAACACCCTTCGTGCCGCTGAACCCTACTGCCAGCCATATCGGGGATGAATACGCGATTCCGTAGCACGCCCCATTCACGAACAAGTTTGCCGTACTAGAGCCAGACATGTCGGATGTCCACCGAATACCGTCAGGAGAATGTCCTAATGTACCATTGTTCGCAGAATCTTGACCACCAACCACCCACAAGTTACTGTTCCAAGTCACTGCGTAGCATGCGCTAGGCCCTATGCCGAATACGGGATTGCCGAGGCCTTTCCAGGTGACTCCGTCATAGGAATATATGAGTTTATTGTCCGTACCCATGCCTCCCGCGACGGTGAAGTTTTCCGATACTCCTGCGAAGTTGCCTGCCCCTGCGGGGCCAGTGGGGCCTAAAAGGCCTGCCTGGCCGGTGGGACCAGTAGGGCCGGTTGATCCGTCTCTACCAGTACCTCCGCCACCCCCACCCCCGCTAGTACCAGAAGGGCCGGTGGGACCAGGCAAGAAGTTGTTCACGACCGGTACACCGTCAATAGTGAGTGTATAAGGGTTGACAATATTCATCGGGTCTATGACCTGAATCGCAGTGGCGTCATACTTTCCAATCGTGTTCGCAGCGATACTCTTGTCCGAAAAGTTCACCATCTTCTCGATGTTTTTCACACGGTTATTGAGTGTCGCCGTGGCATTACCGGCGGCACTTGTGACTACATTTTGTAGTTCTACGATATTTAGTACAAATGGGTTGCCACCCGCTCCAGCGGACATTCTATTGGCGCATAGGATTTAACAGTGTGTGAATCAAACACGCTTACCGGCACTTGCTGGTACCCGGGCCTGTCTGGATGAAAATAAGGGATAAAGAAACAGCCATCTTTGATAGAAGTGGGTATGGCCTCAAATTCATATGAACCCTACGTATCAGAATCTGACACGGATTCCGGTTCTGGTTCTGATTCAGAACTAAGTACTGGGACCCCTGACAGTTCTTCTTTAACACAGACAGGCTCTTCTGCGACACCCCCCAGAAACTTCGCCGCATTCGCACAAAAGCTCTCTATGATTCGTGCCGGTGGTCCTAATATCACTAGCAGAGAACAAGAACTCGCCTCGGATGTTCTCCCAAGCGGCTTCGCCATCACGAACGGGTATCCGACATTCAAGGACTATGAGATACCGAAGGATCCGTCGGGGGCCGAACTGAAGTTTACGTCGCAGTCGGTGAACAGTGTTATCATGCTGGACAGCACCAACCGAGACATGAACGTGTTTCCCCAACCGACGAGTCTGACTCTCCGACTACCCCGTGTATACTCGAATATCACGAACTTCCAGCTTGTACAAATCAAGCTTCTATCCTCCTTCCTGTATTTCAGCCTTGCCAAGAACAACACGGATATAACCATTTTAGAGAAGGACCGGACTACCACCGATATCTATGGGAACATTGTACCATACCCTATAAAGGTCTACATCGAGGAGGGAACATGGGATATTGACTCTCTTGTAACACAGTTGTCCCAGAAACTGAATAGGACACCCCTATTCTATGACTTCCCCAACGGACTACAGGATTTCGCCCCCAAGTTCGCTGCCACCGGTGACTATAGTATTGGGTTCAACTACCCCGGTGACAACTATTATGACAGTCTCACCAAGCAGTACATTACCAAACCTAGCATAGCATTCATAGTAGGGAAATACTTTCAGAGTCAGTATGCCGGCCTATCCGTCTATAACACCAGCCAAATCAAGGTGGCATACTATTATCCCGTACTTAAGGAGGCTTTACTCGATCCGAACGCGACCCCTTTTCTGAATCTGACACTTGTAACATCTGCCGCCTATTTACTACCAGGGGAAACACCGTATAGTCGGTGTATATATACATTCCAGGGTATCAACGACCAGGTGGTTACGGAACTCATATTACTGAACAACTCCTTCTTGGACCAGTATCGCCTGCTGAACACCTTCCGCTATTCTCTCGTCAATGAGTATTCTGTCACATATTCTGCTCAGTCCTTCATCGTAACAATCTCGTCGTCGGGGCTGAATACAAGTCTGGCAACTCTGATAACACAGAAGCAGACACAGTTGTTCGCAGAACAGCTCAACGCCTACAATATCTCACAGGAGTTGTACACCGCCTATAATACCCTGAATACCCTGTTACTCGCAGTAGTGAATGACATGTTCGCCTACCTACAAGAATGGCTGGCCATTCACTTCGGCATCAACTTCGCCACCTATAGTATCGACTATATCACAAATCCGGCGTTCCTACTCCCTCTCCGCGACGCCTTCCAGGCCGCCAATATAAGCACGAAGTTCGATCTGAATGTGATCAGTACGAACAAGCCCCTGGTAACGAACAATGTGACCGATCCGTTCCTCGCCCCCCCCAATATATATTGGCCTCGTTTGAAAGGTCTCCCAGAAAATACCTTGGCCTATCCCTTTAATCTGGAAGGGGCCAACCCTAATATAAACTTGAACAGCCCCTATAATATTCTTACAGGGAAACAAGACCCCTATTATTCTTTCGTAGGGGACGATGGCGTCATACATATAAATAAACGCACGAAGTCCGCCGATCTTCTTGTACCTATTGAGGCGTCGAAGTATACGGTTCTCCGTTTCAAGAGTCCTGTGCGTCAGACCCTACAGATAGAAACACTTCCTCGCCCCACCCAATACAGGTATGGGAACTATAACGCGATTACATATGACATAAGCTCCCAAATCCTCTTCGACAAGCAATATGGGTTCGTGGAGAATCAGCAGAATGAAAACATCGATGTTTTGTCTGTGAATATTCTGAATGTCCCTGGCTACTATTCTCCCCAATCTGATATCAACTTCGGACTCTCATACACCGAGTCGCTGGCCATATGGGGTACAAACTATAACCGTGTACAGCTGGGTGATACTGTACAATATTTCCAGATGTCTACTCCCTACCCTAGCCAATACACACAAGATCCCGCCGATGCCTACAGATATAATCTCTCTATAACACTCGCGAGTGTCGAAGGCAACTTCGTGGCCCCCATGAATCTCTATATCTACCACGACCGCGCGGCATTTATGGCAGACATTTCTGGCAATAGGCAGGAGAAGGCCATACACTATATCGCCGGCGTCACAGGGGACTTGTCCGTTTCAAATATAAGCGTGAGTATCCCAGTGTACGCGAACGAGATATACTACTTCATCGTGCGTTCCAGCTCTACTGTCACACCTACCCAGCAATATCGCCTCGTCCCCTGGTTTCCAGATGGACAGGGCTACACACCCATGACGACAACTCTGGACGGATTTGATCCTCTGCTAGACCCTACTTCTAGTACCGCTGCGAACAATCTCAACTACGCCTACAATGCCGACCCTGCCTATATTCGCCTACCGATTCAGCCCGCCATTCAGACGACACCTGTGGCTGACCCCCTGTTTTCCACTCTGACATTCTCCACCGTGGCGATTGGCTATGATATAAGCGGCGTCAGCACGGACCTAACAGACTATTGCGGCTACAAAGGCGGCGACGGGGCCAGTAACTTTATCCCCAACTCTGCGATTCGCGTCGACCCCGTTTCAGGCTACGTATTCCAAGTTGGCTCAGGGTATGACCCAAGCTCACAGACATATTTAACGTCCACCAACAACGCGGCCATTGTCCAGCCCTATGGCGCCGGCCTCTATACACCAAGCACAGTACAGCAGCGCGAAACGACATTGGTACATTGGTATGGTCAGACCTATCTACCCAACTCTCAGAATCAACCCCCTATTGATCCCACCGTAACAGCCCCTGCGGCGTACATACAGCCCTACACGCAGACTACCACCGATCAACCCATTCAAGGGTATTCCTACGGAGGAACAGGTGGAGCCGTACAACTCGGAAACGGTGTCATATCATTCTCTCTTCTTCCGAAACAGGGGGTTTGGGACATCAGCCGCCTCATGTTCAAGAGTATTTTTAATACAGGTAGCGCCTTGACCGACCCCAATCTCGCCATAAAATATCTGGCCATATTCCCTTCTGCCTATGTATCCACTACCCCTGTAAACGGAATAAGTATGAGCAGGGCGACAGTAACTCTCTCTTTCTCCAGTTACAAGGCGTATACGCCCGCCGACCAGAACTTTGATTTTGATCCCATGGGCGGTACATACTACGAGTTCACGCGCAGTTATTCTGCGAACTCCACCATGTATCTCTATGGCTATTCACAGAATGCCGGCACGATCACAACGGACACGAATAATCTATATTCCGTGGTACCCTTTGATGTGAATGGCAATGTTCTGACGTATCAGGGACTGGTCGGTTCCCCCGTGGCCTACCCCTATTATTCGAACGCGGTGGCTGCTACCAAATATCTTGACGGTACAAGCACTATTAGTGGGAAGAGTCTGGTCATACCGGTGGTAAAGGCGAATCCAGATATAGTACGTGTACCTCCCGCAGGCTATGACCAAACCCAGTCGCAGTACGAGCAGTCTATGCCGATTGGAACAAATCTCCTACAATATATTGAGCCGTATTCATTTATAGGCGATCCCGCTGCTATGAAGGCCTGGACACCATTCGCCACTACTCCTACGAAGGTTGTAACAGACGTCGCAGGCTATATTCTAACAACGGACGGGGCCAACTTCACCACATACACCTATGATACGTTGACCACAGTCCTGTCACGCGCCGCTCAGTTTACTCCTGCCGTCGTGCCGAATCTCACCTATATAGATGTGGCCGCAAACGAGACGAACTACGCCCTATTCTACTATTCCACCGTGACATCCCCTGACAAGAACTATCTCTTCATTCAAGAACGAAGCCCTGTAGACGGCTCCATCGTATACACGTATTCCACCATGAATATTCCAGAGTTCAATCCTCTTACACAGACCGTGCGGAACGTCACGTATAACAACTATAGGGGATTCACGATGTCTATATCTAGCGCCGTATCCACCTTCGCCATCTCTAAACACACCTCTTCCACGACAAATATGACCGTGCTGAAGGCTACAATAGGGCCAGGCAACTTGAGTCTGAGCCATTTCATAACGCTCCAGAGTCCGAAGGAGCAGTATGGGAACTTCTACGCTGCCTCCTATAGGACTGGTCTGACTGGCGCTGTAACCGCGGGGACCGTCGACTATGTTCAAATCACTCCGTCCAACGTAATACCTGTGTCAAATCCCTCCTACCTTTTCACGTCCGTAACAGGGAAGCAAGAATCATGGTCGACGGCCATAAGTACATGTGCGATATCGGTATATAATCTGGTTACTGCCGCCCAACCCAGAGTATTCCGTGATTTGACTGTCACGCGCCAGCCATATGTAGACGTATTGACCATGCGTTCCGATTTCACGCCCACGCGACTATATCAGGTAACGGGGTATGCCGCGCGCACAGTGACGACTGCCACGTCCAACGTGGTATTCACGAGTTCCATATATGTATTCCCCAGTACTCCCACGAATCTGACGGCCGGTGCCAATGGCGGCACTTGGTCTCTCGTAGGCAATACCCTCTATGGAAATCGTAATAACGCGGCCGACGCCCCTATCACAGTAACGGATGCGTGGCAAATCTTCTATCCCCTACACCGTGCCGTATTTACACAGGTCGCCAAGAACTTTACATATATGGATCGCCTGGATGGCCTGACGTACCCCGAATACCCGCACGTCGCCACGATAGTATATGATTCACTGGATTCTCTTACGGCAGATACACAGGGCAAATGGGGGGCGGAGAACTCTAGCAACTTCATGCTAGGCGACTTCCGTTTCCGCGGCCCGACATTCAACTCCAAGATATTCACAGTGCCGCTGGAGGCTTCCACGTCGGCCAAACCCTACTACTATGTCGCCCTCCGTAACTACAGTCCTACAGAGACGAGTCAAGTACTACTCCGCTGTAGTCTCCCCAACCGATATGACTTCGGCTATACATCTCTCACGGATCTCGCCTCGGAAATAAATGCGTCTTATACGTCCACTTCATCATTTGACCCCGAATATCTGAAACGTATCCAGGCATTCAACTCCAGCTTCGTATTCGGCCCAGCGGGCAAAATATTCGGGGCGAACTTAGTACAGGGATATGCCGGCTCAAATATCATGAATGTGAATAGTTTCCAGGATTTCTACACGCAGTTCTGTACTCTCTATAAAAACTATCTGACGCAGGTCACCACTGTCCAGGCTATTAACGCAAATACGCAGTCCAATCTGAACAACTTCATTCGCACGGAGCTTTCCAACATTTTACCTGCGAGTGCGCTGTCGAGACAACGTTCCACCGACCCGCTCACATTCAGTATATTGTGGAAGTCCGCTCTACAACCTCCGCGCACAACTATGATCTCTGGATGGGGCTTAGGGTGGAATCTTGGTTTCGTGAAGCAGGACACCAGCTATGAAACTACGCACCGGTCTGATACTCTTTTCAAGATTGTTGACGATTTCATCAATATCAAGTTGAACGCCGAGTTCGATATGAATCGTATTGATACGGGGGCGCAAGAGAATCTTTCGCAGACTCTGGAGCCTACTGGATATACGAAGGCATTCCACGGCAAACTATTGCTCGCCAACTTCGGGAGTTACGCACAAACATTGGTGAGCAATCCTATTAGTTTCAATCCCCCTCTGGGGCGCTTGGACAAACTCACTGTGACACTCGTTGACGCAGCGGGTGTCACACTCAATAATGTGAACTGCGACTGGAACGCCGTGGTACAAATCGTAGAGAAGAAGGATGTGATGGATGTTGTGCCGATGCCTCGTGTCGTATTACCTCTGGGCGATAAGGAGCGGAATGCCATCAAAAAGGCGGCAGCGGATAAGGTGGTAGCAGATAAGGCGGCGGCGGATAAGGCAGCCGCAGAGAAGGCTTCTCCACCAGCCTCTCCGAAATCTACAACATAATTAACGCCGTATGAGTAGGATGGATAACATAAGCAGTAGGACGATCCCAAGGGAGCTTGGTTCACCTGTTCTGGAACTCCCTATAGAGAAAGAAGGCCCGGACGATTTCTTCCCCGCTGTATGTCTGAAAAATCACTGGGATCCTACCATGATTCTGAGACACACCCTACCGGATGGATATGTCCCCCAGACTACGGATCCTCGTCCTTGGACGCGCATCTGTATGGAGTACACGACGGCCGGTGAGCAGTCGGAGGCCCCCACCATCAACAGCTCTATTGTAATGCCTAGCGGAGGCCAGTTTTACCCTGCCTCTAAATATGCCGCCTCTATTGATGATGAATCCAAGCTGCGCATGCTGGATCGTAGACTAGGAGTATGCGAGGCAGAGCAGTACGAGCCGAATCAGAACGGGGACATGTATAATCCTCGCCTCCTTGTTCCTGAACGCAAGACCGCCCCCAACTCTTCTGTGATTGAAGAGTTAGCATATCCGAAGGCGCTTCTCCGGAGCGGCCCGTACGAATGTAGGGGTGAGAACGACACTCTGAATCTGGCCAACTCCTCCGATTTTCTCTTCAACAACGCCACGAAGCAGGACCGCTATAAGGCGATGAACAAGCCTAATAGACCCGCACCCCCTGTAAATAAGATTAAGGCCTCTCTGGAGAAGATGCGCCCTGACCTTCTTCTGAATGCCGGTGGGCCTCGCCCTACGCCCGCTCTCGGAGTTGCCACGATCGGTAGTGGGAATGTATTCAATATTAGTTCAAACCCTTCG
>Ga0214919_10002403_pt1 | contig 29489 bp, 14 predicted proteins | sample LL1503_MetaG_FD_177994 | JGI IMG/M metagenome (GOLD analysis project Ga0214919, IMG submission 177994) | Freshwater microbial communities from Lake Lanier, Atlanta, Georgia, United States - LL-1503 | ecosystem: Environmental > Aquatic > Freshwater > Lake | place: USA: Georgia | collected... | reverse complement strand
ACGATGTTATCCCAATTGATCCCAACACCACACCACCACCACCTCCTGTGCCCGGACTGGCTGCAGATACTGAGCCATCTGCGCCTGCGCCACCACCACCGGCTACTAATAGATAGTACAAATAAGATTCAGCAGCGAATGTCAATGTATAAAATTTATCAATACTGCTGCCACTAGTTGATGTTGCATTAATTGTAATAAGGTAACCATCAGACAGAGAGGGACTTGATTGTTGGCTATAAGACATTACACCAGTAGATGCATTTATTACTAAACCGGTTGGACCATTAGCGACACTGTAAGTTATAGTTCCGCCATTGGAGTCTTGTGCAGTAAACGTATCAATTGAAGAATATGTGCTATTGATAATACTACCACTGGTACCACCAGTTAACCAACTCATGTTGCCGCCGCCGGTTCCTCCAGCTGCATATATTGCAGGTGCAGTTGCCGAGGCATCAATGAAATATGTTGCGTCTCCGTTATCACCAGCGCTGGTTCCCGGTGCGCCACGCCCGCCCACAACAATGGTATAACTGGTACCAGGAGTCACTGCATAAGCATTATAGTAATCAATTAAGCCTCCAGCGCCGCCTGTGCCGCCAGCAGCTTTTTGTTGGCCACCCCCGCCCCCGCCCACACCTACCATACTTATACTGGTTACACCCTCAGGGCAAGTCCAAGTATAAGTGCCGGGGGTGGTATAAGTTACTGTTGCATATGCACTAACGTTTGAAACTATGTTACCATATGTGTAATTTAATCCCCCGCCAAATACTGTTGTTGCACCAGTGACCGCAAAACTGTTTGCGTTGGCAGTTATGCTAGTGACATCATCATCTATAATGTAAATTGACTGACCAATATTAGCACCAGCATACCCAATTGTGGTTATAACATTCGCCAATACCGGAGTTGTAGATATTGATCTTATGTTGCTTTGGGTGAATACGCTAGTTTCACTGAGATTGAGCCCCACTGTGGTCTTGACCAATGAGGAATCACTTTGTACAACAGTTATCGTCGTGAGACGATTGACAACTAGATCAAGATTGGATAGTATAGCAGACACAATCTACCCTCATACCGACACGCTGGCAATAATATTGCTAACGCCTCCGCCTGAAATGGTGACTGCTGCATTGACATCTGCGCTAGCCGATGTGGTTACTGTGGTAGTGTAGTTACTACCACCAAACAACATGCTGCCGCCATCGATGACCAGTTTAACTGTGGTGCTAATCCTATTTCCGCTGGCATCAAGTGCTTTAACTGCCAAGTTACCAGTAATTGGTGTACCAGTATAGGTATAGGTAGTAGCATCGGGAGTAACTACAATAGTCACCGGTACTGTTAAACTAATCAAATGTACACGACCCCATCTAAATGGTCCTGGTTCTACTCCCCAGATGCGTCCAAGGTTATCTCTACCCACTGCACTAAATTGAAATGGTAAAGTTGCTGTACGAGTCCAACCAGCAGCTTCAGTAAACGTATAGATGTAGAAATTGTTTAAGCAGAACACACCCAAGATAGTCAAGGCATCATTCAAGTACACAATATTTTTTGGTGTTGTGGGTACCGGAATACTACTATGGTATGTTAAGATCCTAGGGTCTCCGGCGTTTACGCTGTAGCACATGAATGTACATGATTTTGGAGCAGCATCAGCAAGAGCACCAGTGCCGTTTAATTGCATAAACAACAAATATCGATTTGAGCCTACAGTAAATGTTTCATTAGCCCAAACCGACTGCATGCCATATATAGTACTGATTGTTGCAGGGGCAGTGCCATCTGGTGCCCAATATGTGCTTAAACTATTGGCGCCATAGCTGAGAGTACAATTAGTAGCATTACGACTAAACGCATCAGTTACTGTGTTCCATTGATAGTAAAACGGTGCATAGTTACCAGCAGTATCCACATATGGCACATAGAATCCTCGACTGTTTGCTGCCAACGGATCAGTAAACCAACGACTAGAAAACTTAGATTTATAGCTGCCTTGTGTAGTTGTCCTATTGCCACCTACACTAGATCCGCTAGCAGCAGGACTTGCACTAAAAGCATTTAACTGTGTGGCTGTATTGGCACCATCGTTATATTTCCAAAATTGTTGATTGATATCATCAGTGGTACCATTCTGCATGGTAATCATTAAACCATCTACTGCGCTTATTCCAAGAAATTGAGTTGTATAATTTGTGTTGCCGCCGGTTGAAGGCGACGATTGTGTTGCTTGTGCAGTGAATGCTTGGCCTGAATGGAATCCAGCTGCTGCACTAGGATAAATACCAGTAGCATATAATCCATGGTATACCATATTACCAGTGCTGGGATTTCTATACATAGGGTATGCATGTGGATAATAACTAGTAGTTACAGCACTCATATAGTTATTTTGATTCACTATGGTTCCGCTGGCTATACCTGCACTGGTTCCATTTACCATCACAATATATCTTGTGCTTTCGGCAGTAGCAGTGTTAGTTGCTGGACTATTTACCCAATGCGTCCATATAGCAACACTGCTGGTTCCATCTGTAAAATATGATGCCGGATACGGTCTACGTGCAGGATCCATGGAAAAGAAAGGAGCATGATCTAAATTAGTACTATAGGTGTCTTTTGCAACAGTAAAATGTCGAACATGTGTAACTTCACCGTTGAGTCCTAGTACACCAGTAAACATATTGAAATGAATGTTATATTGTGCCGTAACAGTACCACTTAAAATAGGGTGACCAAATGTATTGTAAGTGATCATAGTGGCGTTGTCAGTTGCATTAATTATTGTATTAGGCAAAACACCACTGGGGGCAAAGTTATACTCAACATCAAATTGTGGTGTTAAGCTGGTTTTATTAACACCGTCGGTCTGAAAATACATGTAGGTAGAGCCCGGAATTGGATCCTCAAGTACAGCCGCTGCTTGGAATGCCCGTTTAAATGTTCTTATAATTGCCACAATATTTTCCTTAATTTATTAATGTACCGGCGACTGAATCTACCCAAGCAAAAGCATCTGCGGCATCTACAAAATTTTCTCTGCTGCCATCTGGCATGCATTTCCATGGCTGACTTAATCCTGGTTGAATTGTTTCATTGCCATCACTATCGATGGTTAGTAATCCAACGGTTAACACGCCGCCCGAAAATTCACATCTGAAAGTTCTACTAGAAATCACTTGCTCATTGTCATCAAGTTGTTCTACGATTCTATCATATGTATCACTCATTTACAAATCCTTATAAAGTTACAGTAGTAGTAATTGTACTAACACCGGCACTAATCACAGCAGCGTTCACAGTGGTAGTTGCACTGGCACTGGTAGTAACTGTAATTGCACTGGTAGTTACTAAAATATTACTGGTGTAGAATACTATACTAGATCCTGTTGAAGTTAACGTCACATTGGCTGTTACTCTTGCGCCACTGATATCATATGCATCAACTGAGTAAGTAGTGGGAATTGTAGTACCACTGTAGTTGTAACTAGTAGCTGCTGGTGTTACTGTAATAGTAGCCGGCATACTGCCCGACAACAGATGTACACGCCCATAAGCTAATGGACCTTGATCTACTGCCCATATGCGCCCTAAGCTATCTCTGCCAATGCTATTAAATTGATAGTTGTAACTGGCTGTTAAGTTCCAACCAGTTACTGCACTGTTGAAACTATACACATAGGTAAAGTTATGTGTGATAATGGCCATTAACGTTCTGGCATCATTTAACCAGCAAATATTTTTTGGTGTTGCTGGAACTGTCATGGCACTATGGAATGTAGTCTGTGTATAGTCGGTACTACTTACGCTGTAGGTCATAAACGTGCGCTGTGCAACATTACTATCAAATATACCACCTGCACCGTGGAACTGCATCATAGTCAGATATCTGGTACCGCTGAAAACAAAACTTTCGTTATAGATAATACGTTGCATACCTGTTGTACTGCTTACGCTGGTAGCAGTTACTGTATCTGGATAGAAATAGTTATTTTGGGTAGCAATAGTAGTTGTAATGACATTACCAAATCTTGTGAATGTGTCGTTTGTTTTGTTCCATAAAAAATAGAAGGGGTGATATGCCCCTGCGGTATCAAAATAAGGAACATAAAATCCAGTCTGGCCACTAGTAACACTTGGGCTAGTATTAGGATCTATAAAAGTTCTACTGGCAAACTTGGGTTGGAATGTACCACCGGTTGGTGTTGTTCTTATACCACCAGCACTTCCGCCTGTTCTACCATCGGCACCGGGAGCAGCAGTGAATGTGCCCGGATTAGTAGCTGTAGTACTACCGTCATTGTACTTGTAGATATTTTGTGTGTAATCATTACCAATATTGTTGTTTAAAAACATGGCCAAGCCGTCAACACTGCTTACGCCTAAGAATTGTACCGTATTAGTCCCAGACGCTTGCCCAGCAACTTGAGTAGCCAACGTTGGTGCTGTGGCACTGAACATGTTAGGTAAATGTGCCCCAGTAGTTGATCCCGGGACATAACCAGTAACATGATAGTTGGCCACTATTACCATATGATTAGTACTGGGGTTTCTGTAAACTGGGAATCCTGTATAGCCGGCAGTGTGCGTAGTATTTTGAATTGGGAATCCGATGCTGCTATCGCTAGTTACATTGACACGACGATAATAAGTTAATAAATCGCCTGCGGCTGCTAGTGTCTGCTGATTATAACTTATAAGTACTTGGTTGTTAACACCATCCGTGTCGTATCTGCTTTGTATAATAGGGCGGGTAGGATCCATACTAGCAAACGGTGCCTGGTCTAGGTTATTACTTTGTACTGCTTGAGTATTGAATGTGGTATGGCGAACAAAAGTTACTTCACCTTTGAGTTGTAATGCGCCGCCTAAGGCTTCTGGTGCACCGGTTACTGTACTGTAGCCAAATGTGCCATAACCAGTTCCGGTAGTACTCCAGCTAACAGTTCTATCAAAAAACACGCTCAAATTGGCACTGCTAAAGGCTTCATTTTGGAAATACAATTTTCCAGAACTTGGATATGGATCCTCTGTGAGTGCTGGGACTTGTACCCCGTATTTTGCTGTCCTAATTATTGCCATATTGTATAAAACTCCTAGACCTATTACTATATTTATACTCAATAATAGTGTAGATCAATCTAACTATTTATAGCTGAAACTAGCTGGTTTGATTGTATTTGAGCTGCACATAGAGCTCGCTTCCAGGACTGTTAGTTGAACCCACCTGCAATATGCTAATAGTTAAATAATCTCCGCTGTTCATGGTAAATGGCGTAGAATATGTAGTGGTGAATTGCCCAGTAGTGATAGTGATTGTGGCTGCGGTTGTGCCATTTTTTTTAATACTAAAAATTAAATTACTATCTGCACTGGTAACTAAATTGGCCACAATAGAGTTAACTGATAAATTATATGGTGCATACCATCTACGACTACCATCAAATACATATAGTGTACCCGATGTGTAGATATTAACAAAACTAGGTCCTGCACTACCAGTATAGCCCGGTATTGTACTGGCAGATCCTGTATACCCTAAACTGCCTGCATACCCAGTAACGCCGCGGCTACCAGTATAACCAATTATTGATCCCGACGCGACCCAGGCGCGTCCATTATATATCCAGCTGCGATTGCCGTATGTATAAGGTTCGTTGGTACTGGGACTGTCGGGAAAATTTAATGGCATAGTCTGTTATTACATTGGTGGTTCCGCTGCAACAACTGGCTCTGCAGAAGCCGGGGCTGCCTTTTCTTCCCAATTTTGAATTTCTTCATTCCATATATGAAATATGCCCGGAGTTGGTTCTGGCATAGCAACAGGTGCCGACCAAAGACAAGAGTTCTCATCTAGTATCCAGCTTGGGTATGGTTTTGGAGGTATAAACGCATCTCGCTCACTATCATAAGTGTAGCCCAATCCTGCGTAATTTTTACGCAATGGTGTGCCACCCAGTCTATGCTCACCACCATATGTGTTGTAGCTGGTTTGAACCCAAATTGAGGGATCACCAACTAGCCCGGTGTCAATAAAATCTTGTTCGGCTACAATAACGTGTGTTACTACACCGTTTTCTACTTTGGCAAAATGACTCATAAAATTCCTTTTAAATAATTTATATATATTTATTTGTTTTCCACAGGCAAAATTTTTGCCCACCCTCGGGTAACCGACAGTTTAACAATTTCTTCCTTAGTTGGAGGAATTGATAAATCTCTAGCTAGACATCGATCAACTGCATCATGCACTAACTGATCAATTAATTGCTGGCAGTTTTTTTGCACTAACTGGGTAATCCACACAGCAGCGTCATCTGCAACTGAATCTATAACTAGTTGTTCGATATCACTTAAAGAAACAAGATATGCAGCGTCCGACACGTTAACCCCATGCACCTGCGCTCATTGAGCCTGCTGCGGACACTGGATATATGCTAAAATAACTGCCAGGTTGTGTACTATAAGCATCTAACGGATCGGCACTCAGTGTGTATCTTGGAATAAATGTACCACCGGTAGACACATTTACGGTTCCTTCAATGAAACAAGCTATATAGCTGGTAGCCGATGCTATTGCTGCGGTAATTACTGTGCTAGCCGCAGTTGTATTATATATTTGAAATGATTCTGCAGATGAAATATTAGTAAAACTTGTTGTCCCAACTTTATAATTTACATTATAACCAATGCTGTTTAATGTTGTTGTTCCGCCAAAACTTAATGCAACAGTATGGCTGGTTGCTCCAAGTATTTTAGCAAACGAGTATTGTGCAGTGAATCTATAAGTAGTTTGTGGGTTTAGTGTTATGCCCAATCCGTTTCCATCAACTCCTACACCAAACACACCTTGCGCTGTTGTAATCCGTCGACCAATATAAGGCACCTGCAATTGATAATAGAACTGTGGCAAGTAACCTGGATAGCCGTACGTAGTAGCGCCGGTGAACAGCTCAATCCAGGCGGGACTGGTATTGTTTTGTACCATAAACTTATATAGTTTATTAGTAGTAGGATTGAACCACTCGTCACCAATTTGCAACCCGGTTACAGGTTGCGTAGTCAATGTCCAATGTTTAGTATAATTTCTCGAGCTCAAGGGCCATCTCCAAGATTAGGCCTGAGCTTCCGTCCAGGACATACGTGCAAATATGTTACCCGATGAAGTACCAATGTTCTGGGCCATAACAGTAACCACGTCTGGTCCGTCTGGAAATACGCCCACATTAGCGGCAGCAACACCGCCACCTAATATACTTGTACCCATATCACGAACCAAATTCAATTCTTGCTGAGTTGTTGTAAATCCCGAACCCGTTGTGTTTAAGAAGAATCCAAAAATTGATTCGCCACCTGTAATAGTAGTTGCCGACGTATGGAAAATATACTGTGCCAAACTAGAACCACCCACGCTGGCCCAGTTTGGTGTTGCACTACTAACTGTACCATTCAAGATCATGGTTATAAGGAACTGACCATTGGAGAAAACGTCCAACTGTCGCAAAACCATCTGCATGCGGTTTACAATTTCACGTATGCCCAATGCTGATCCAGCAACACCGTTACTGACACTAGGTGCAATACGGAAACTCATAACTGCATTATTAACACCAGTACCAATTGCCAGTGTTGTTGTCATACCTCTTGTAAACACGTACGATTTGTCATCATCAAATCTACCGTCCATGATAACCGACGTACCCCAGTGACTGATTGTACTAGCAAATAACGGAGCATGTAGGTCAACTGCAACAGGAGCAGTAGCACTATATGTAAAACTTTGTGCTGCGCCTGCCATTGGTGAAAATATCAACGATGTTGATCCATTAGACATCGGTGCTTGACTCAAAGTCACGCTGGTATTAACTACAAAGCTGACAACATAAGTGTTAGCCGGAACTGCATTGGTTGTAGAAAATACGTATTGACCAATTTGCACACCGGTGGTGCTTACACCAGTTATAACTGGAGTTGCAGTGTTAGTAGTAAATGTTAATGTTGCGCCAGCTTGTGCTCTAACAACACCAGTTAATGTACTAACTGTGTATTGTCCTGCAATATTTGCAGTACCAACACCAGCAAAATTAACGTATTCGTATGCTGTTGCATTACGTATTACTGCGGTGCCAGCGCCACTAGTAGGCCATCCAGCTGGTAATGTATTTACATAGATTATATTATCACTGCTACCAAGTGTTGTAGATCCATTTGCCTGTATGTTAGCTAGCTGTGTGCTCTTGCTAAATGTATTTGTTTCGTATCTGGCCGGCAAGTTGCCTGAACGCATATATGCTTGATAGTTTAAGTTGTTGTTAGGACTTTTGTGACAGTACATAACGTCGCCGTTTAATCCACGGAATCCCCAACGTATAAAGCCAGCTCCATACCAACTGTAGTCCAAGTACAACATCTGCATTTTGCTTAGATCAAGATTAAATCCACTAACACCAGTACCATCTGCACGATCAATATTCCATTGACTTTGTGGTACCTTGTAGTCAATAGTTTTACTAATTACTGCTGCGGTCAAGTTAACAGTACCACGATATGCCGGTTGAATTGTCAATGCTGCATCACTGGTAATTGTTTCTACTTTGTAACTCATACCTTTAATGACTACAAAATCGCCGGGTACAAGTTGCTTACTAAAAATAGGGCTCACACCATTAAGGGTAATACCCGACACACTGTTACTACCAGCAGCAACACTTATCCATCCGTTAATTTGATATGTACTGCTGCGACGTACTGCATATATAGTCTGACCGTCATATTCAAAAAATACACCATTCTGGCCGTCATACATGCCCACTCGAGTATTGGCTCCATACCAATTGGTAATACTCAAATAAGGCAAGCCAGTAGCTACTGCAACTGACGGGGTCGAGCCAGCAGCATCAAGTCTGTTGGTGGCTATATAGGTAAATTTGTAAGGATCTAGTACTGTTGCAACCGTATATGTGCCATTATAGGCCGCTTGATCGCATCCGGTCATTGCAATAGTAATACCAGGATTAATGTTGTGCTGTACTTTAGTGACTACTGTAACCGTTGCGCCAACTGCGGTAACAGCATCTAAATTTAAACTTGGTTTAAGCAAAGTACCAGTGCTCATCTGAATGCCTTTACCGCTCTGGTAACGGAAGTAACGTCGTGTTTGACGTATTAACTGTTGGTTGTGACTGATAGCATTAGTACTAAATGTAACACCACCGTCAAACGAACGATGTAAGAAGTTACCCTGTGGACGAACGTATAGTGTAGCACTACCATATCCAATTGTACCAGTTGGTGTACTAATTACATTATAGGTAAACACTGTTGGACTTGACACAGTGGCCACAGTCCAAGAACCATTTGGAGGGAATGTAGTGGCTGTCAATCCAATCATACCAATTTCATTTCCAAGTAACAAACCATGCGGTACACTACAGGTAACAGTGATAACGGTACCACTGAATGTCACAGTACTGAGACCAATTGCAGCACCGGTGAACACATAGCCTTGATAGATGTTGGTGGTATTGGTGTTGTTGATTGATCCAGTGGTGCCGGGATAGGCGATCCTAGCCGTATAGGTAAAGTTACTACCACTAGTGGTGTCAACCATGAATAGGCCGTCTGCACCAGCCCAGGTAGTATCTTGCATGAACACCGGAGTGCCTACTGTGGGGTTAGCAGTCGAAGTTACAGTAATAGTACGACTCAAATTGACGGCACTGACGTCAGTATAAGTAAGCGGATTATAGGTGTTATAGTAGGCAAACGGACGATTATTTATTAGGGAAATACTTTCCCACTTAGTGGTCTGTGTTGAATATTCAAAGTCAGTGTCAATTAATGCTTGTGGTTGACTTATGCGCAGTTTGTTAACTGGGTCCATTAAAATTTCCATGGGCTGGAAAGTTTCGTTGGATTCTTCAACCAGGATAGCAATCTTATCAGTACTTTGCATAACACTGGTAGTGTCATACTTCAATACAATACTAGTAGTCGGTACGTTATTAGTTATTATGCTAACAAAACTTACCAATGTATAAGTAGGGTCACTGAAATTAAACAGTACGGTATTTCTGGTGGTGTTAGTGATCAGTAGCAGTTGCTCTTGACGCAGGTAACGGTTGATCACGATAGTCTTGGTAGACGGGGTGAACGTGTAATATTCTGGTGTTATGTGTTTTGCCATTTTTGTTTAATCTCCAAATGCTATCAAGTTGACTGAGTAACTTGCAGTTCTGCGCTGTACGTATGTGCCAATTGTAACTACAGTAACCATAGCGCGGTCGCCCAATTCTGGTGGGTTATATATGATAAGGTTGCCATCTGTTGTTACTCGGTAATCTCCGTTTATATCGTATTCTACGCTCCAAGGCAGGGTACGCTCTGCTATATAAGGACGTAAAATCTGCCCATTTATGCTCACTTGTACTTGTCTTGAATCTGTCACTGTATTTATGGACACTTCGTCAACACTCAAGGGAAAAATTTGAGTGCTGCTGTTAAACGAGCCGCTGATGTCATCACATATTGCGGGCAGCGTATATGTTGCTTGTAAATCCGTTAAAACTCTAGTTAGTGCCATGTTTGTTCCATTATTAGTATATTTATTAAGAAACTATCTTGCTAGGTGGAGTGAATGCACCGGTGTATCTGGCCACACTCTTGGTTACACGTAAATCATCAATGTAACCGTTGAAATAGTTGGTTATTGCTGCGCCACCGCTGTAGCTGGCACCTATTAGCACTATTGCTGCGCTAACGTATGCTGTGGTATCGGCCCATGGTGTACCGGCTACTACGCCATTTATATACAAAGTAGTGGTATTAACATAACGTACTAGAGCAATATGATACCATGTATTAATAGCAATTGCGCTGGCTGTACTGGTAATCCTGTCTGCTGTGCTGACATAATATCTAACAGTTCCGTCACTGCTTAAATAGATATTATGATACGCTCCGTTAGTTGATGCCGGTCTAGTGTCAAATAACTGTGCAGTTGTGCCTGGTAATGCCGCGGCGCGCATCCAAAATTCAATAGTAAAATCAGATACAGCACCAAAGTTAAACTTGACATCCGAGTAGGGTACTGTTAGGTAGTTACTAGATCCGTTAAAATAAACAGATCCTGTGCCATACCGGTAAACTGAGTTGACCACTTGTGCTGCGCCTGCTACACTTCTGATCGCGCTCCTTGATGAAGGATCGTTAATAGCAGAAGTTACAGTATTGCCAATTAATAATGCAGTATTTGCAACCGTAGTCGGAGGGGCAGCAGGTGGTGTAAATGCACTGGTGTACAGTGCAGTACCGTTGACTAGTCGAATACCGCCTATATAGCCATTGAAAAATAGTGTATTACTACCGGTTTGACGACCAATACTGCCGCCCGTAGTGGTACCAGCGACACCAAAGCTGTCAGCTATTGTGCCTTGGGCATAGACTGCTCCGTTGACATATATAGTTATTTGGTTTGTACCAGTCCCGGTACGAACTACAGCCACATGATAAAATTGATTTGGTAATAGTGCAACAGTTCCGGTTACATATACTGTGGTACTAACACCGGTGGCATAACCAAATTGTAAAAGTCCAGTGGCACTAAATCCCAGCTGCCATTGCCCAGTTTGGAATGCTGCTGCAATACCAATAAAGTTGTCAATTAATTTAGGCTGTGCAGTTAGTAGACCAAAGGAATAAAACCAACATTCTAATGTAAAATTGCTTATGCCCAATACCAACGAGCTGGCTGGTAAATTTAAATAATCTGTGGTACCATTTAGTACCACGGTTCCGCCGTATGCAGAATTTGACCAACTGCCAGCTGGCGGGTATGGTGAAAAGTTTTCAACAGTGGGTGTACCTGCCCTGGTTAATGTTCTGGCATAAACTGATTGATCCACTGCATAGCTATCTTTTAAAGTTAATAAACTAGTACCAGCTGCGAACGGACTCGCCGTCGACACTGTGGCTGCATTGTTGACTACAGTATAAGCACTATAGCCAGAATCCACAATTGTGGCCGAACTAGCTGTTAATAACCTAGTAACCCCAGCACCAAACGGATTAACTGTTATTGTGCCGTTCACTGATCCAGTACTGGTAAAGTTAATACCCCATGGGCCAGCACCAACAGCTAATAAACTTGTAGATCCAAACGGGATCGAGCTGCCGCCACTGTTAAAAGCAGGATTGCCAGTGGCAGTTATTGAAATGGCATTGGTACTATTATCAATTGCAGTAGCTGATTGTGCAGTTAAAAATACTGTATTAGCAATAGCAGTTAATGATGTTGTTGGCGGTAAGAAATTAACTGTGGTATATAGTGCAACACCACTTAGAATTCTAAGATTACTTATGTAACCAATAAACGGAAACGGATTAGAATCTGCGTATCTACTGCCCAATCGAACAGTGTTAGACAAATTGGAAAATGTAGCTGCCAATGAGCTGATAAAAGTACCATTGATAAAAGCAAATAATCTATTAGATTGCATGGTTAATGCAACGTGTGTCCAAGTACTAGTTGGTATTGTCCATGGCATGATATTTGCGCCTGCGCCATTTGCATTAGCCATACCAGCACCGTTACGTGCAAGTACAAAACCTGAAGTTGTTTGAGTTGTGCCGGTTACGATACCTGCTAGACTATCGGCTGCAGGGTCAACCCATACAAAGCACTCTACTGTAAAGTCTCCAGTGCCCATGACAAAGCTATTACTGGTAGCGGTTAGATAACTGCTGCCGTTTAAGTATACGCTATAAGGCGCAGTAGATTGAGTTATTGATGTTAGCTCGCTAGTAGGAACTGTAAAAGCGGTAGATCGATATATTGCTGCGCCTTTTATTATTCGAAGATTTGTTATATATCCTGCCCACGACGATGTGGTTGTTGCACTCCCTGATCCAATTGCAGTTACTCCAATTGAATAGTTTGCAGTATCAATGGCACTTGTTGCTGCTTGACCGTTGACATATGCGGTTGTCACACTACCAGATCTTACTACAGCCACATATGCCCATGTATTAATTGTTGTAGTATTAGGAGTAGTAATTAATAATATATTGTTACCTGAATAAAATACAACTGCGCCAGTTGCATTGTCAACACCAATTCTATATGTGCCAGTACCCAATCCGGTTCCAACAAAGTAAGTTGGTCCAACGGTTGTGGTATAATATACCCATGACTCGATTGTAAAGTCACCAGTGCCTAGCTGCAATGCTACTTCATTTGCTGATATCAGATAGGATGCTGAGAAAATATAAGTGAAGTTAAGTGCCGTACTGCTCAGTGCTGATGTTGATGGAGTAAAGTTCGCAGTATACAATCCTTGTCCGTTTATTATACGCAGATTAGATATATGTCCAGTAAATTTTCCGCCCGTTCCGCCCCAGCCACCAATGATGGTATCAGTAGCTGTTATACCCCAGGTTCCAGTTTGAGTTATGCTGCCCACACGGTTTCCTGCTAGGTATACTGTCACTGTATTTGATCTATTTACAAATGCAATGTGTGTCCAAGTGTTTAAACTGGGTGTTGTTGCTGTTATGGTCTGATAGCTGAGACCATCTCTTGCAGCTACGATATATCCAGCATTGGTAATGCCCCAAGTTTGATAACTGGTAACTCCCGAGTTGGCGCCTAGTATATTGACAGACGTAGCGTATGTAGTACCAGTTGCAGCAGCAGTAGGATAAATCCATGCCTCAACGGTATAGTCACTGGTTAAAAGTCTTGTTGCCAAGACTGATGTTGCCAAATAAGATGTAGAGCCATTGAATAATACACTGTATGTGCCGGTGCCTGCCACAGTGGTTAGTGGCGCAATTGGTTGTAGTGTAGACTGGACACCTTTATCAATTTGTAAGTTGGATATGTATCCTGAAAAATACGCAGTTCCGGCTGGATTTCTTCCAATATTTAATGTGTTAGTTGGCGCCGCAGTATTGTACACAAACGATGGTAAGCTGCTTGAGCCAGCTGCTAGACCGTTAATATAAAAACCAACTGTTTTTGTATTGGCTGTAAAAGAGACTGCTATGTAGTTCCACTGGTTTAATACCACTACTGGATTTGAATTGAATGCCGGGTTAGTAACGGCGCTACCTGTGGCATTAAAGAACACCACAGACATGCTGCCAGTTACACCACCATAGGTGGTATTGTTAAGTTCGATACTGATTCCAGTTTGCCCAGCCACGTTGGTTGTGGACAGCGGAACCATTAGTGATGAGCTTCTTGGATATACCCAAAATCTCACAGTCCAATCTTCAATGCCATTATGTAAGAATGCCCACTCAATGGCAGTGCTTACTGTGTAGTAGTCGGTGGATCCATTGAATTGATAACTCCAACCAGTTACAAACGGATTCACTGAGCCTTGAGTAGCAGTGCCTGCTCTAACAATTAAATAGTTATTAAAACTGTTGTCTGAGAAGAAATTGTTATTATTTGATACGTTGTACTGACTGGTCAATACACTGGTACCGGCATAGGCAGTAAATGGATTGTTCACGCTAACGCCGGTTACACCTTGGTTGGTAATAGCAATAGCGCCGCCGCTGGTGTCAACAATAGTTCTAGACTGAGCTATTAGCAAGCTGGTGGTACTGGTGAATGGATTAACTGCAATACTGGTTACTGTACCGGTATTGGTGATGGACACTGGCAGTGTACTATTGTCTACAATGGTTGCTGCTTGCGCAGTTAATATTATTACATAAGCTGGAATTTGTGTAATGTCGGTGGCAATTGAAATGCCACCAGCATTAGTTATTGTTGCTGAATTTGCACTGTTATCTATAATAGTGGAATTTTGCAAAATTAACAAGCTGGTCTGTGTTCCGGTAACAGCAGCTATATTACTGCCGGCAGTTTGTATAGTAGATAATTGAACGGTAGGCGGTGTAAAGTTGCCAGTGTAGGCTGCAACACCTTTTACTATACGGAGATTGGACATATAACCGTTAAAATAAACAGCACTATATGCACTTGCGCCAATGTTTATTTGCCCGCCTACACCAGAGTTAAAATTTGTTTGTGTCGTAATATCATTTGTAGTTCTTGTTTGTGCTACACCATTAACATATATATTAACCGAACCCGACACCCTTACCGCTGCAATATGGTACCATGTATTAATAGTTGCTGCTGGCCAATTTACAACCAGATCAAATGTACTACCAACTCCAGTTAAGCCATCTATACTAATTAGAAAATTTATTTTCTGTCCTCCAGAGTATGTTACAGCCAATAAGAACGATCGTTGGTTTGAACTAGCTTGCCAATCTCCCACCAAATAAACTTGATTTGAACCAGTAGGCAATGAGTTAAAATAGAACCAACCTTCAACTGTGAAATCACCAGGAAATACAAAATTAGATGTAAATGGTAGACTCAAAGTAGTAGTACCAGTAAAACTTGCATAGTAGTATTTTGGTGGTAAGGTTGGACTTAATAAAGATGTTGTTGTGCCACCAACGTTGGTGATTGTGTTTACATATGCACTTGCATCTGTTATAGCTGCGCCTTGTAATGTTAACATGCTGGTTTGCGATCCGGTGATAGCTGCTATGCTACTGCTAGAACTTTGTGTAGTTGCCAGTGGCAAGGTTGGTACTGTAAAGTTGCCAGTGTATACTGCTACTCCTTTAACTACACGTAAATTAGTAATATAACCGTTGAAAATATAGCCAGGCGATAATGGAACATTACCATCTGTACCAAATATTGGTCTATCAGTGCCGTTTAACCAATTTGTAGTATCAGTGACGCTAGAGACTGCTACACCATTGACATATCCAGTCTGCAATGTTCCCACTCTAACAAGCGCAACGTGATACCAAGTTTTAAGAGAAATTGTACTGCCAAAAATAGCACCGGCTGGATCTACACCAAACCCAAGATGACTAGCACTGCTACTGGTTCCAGCCGGTCGAGAATCGTATAAATTTCCATAATTTATTGAACGAGCATTTTGATATATCCACATTTCAATTGTGTAATCACCAGTGCCAAAAGCAAATTGCGGATTGGTTCCTGGTACATATAGATACTGTGTCGAACCATTAAACGCTCCACTGTAAGCGGTGGCATAGGTGATAGCAGCAGATGGTAATCCATTTTGATTGGCTGTTTGTACGTTAGTCAACGAGGCCGTAGCTGGCGTAAACGTAGTAGTGTAAACTGCTATGCTTTTAACAATCCTAAAATTGCTTATATAGCCAGTGAATGGTTGTGTACCTGCGCTGGATGCTCCAATGGATATGGTATTTGTTGCAGCATAAAGACTGGGTGTACCACTTGAATATGTTACAACCGAAGTACCATTTAGGTATAGGGTAAACGTATTGCCATTTCTAACAAACGCCAGGTGATTCCATTGATTTAACGCTATAACCGAGCTTGATACACTATCTGTTAGTACTGTTGACCCGTCAACGGATAATGCAAATCTAGCATATCCATTTGTATCATTGCTGGTCAAAACCACCCAAGACAGAGTTGTACCGCCAGTAGATCCAGACCATTGTCCAAAAAATATGTTTTGTGCTGTCCAGGCCACTGATCTATAAACCCAAGCTTCGGCAGTAAAATTACCTGTCCCAAATTGGAATGTTGTACTAGTAGGAATTGTCAAATAGTTACTACCACTAAACGAATAGCTGTAAGATGTTGAGCCGGCACCAACAATAGCACGTGATGGTACACCATTTTGATCAGCTGTCTGTGATGATGTTAGTGCTGCGCTGGCAGGTGTAAAATTGGCTGTGTAAACTGCTGTGCCTTTTACCAATCTCATGTTGCTAATATAGCCAGGAAAATAATAAGTAGTACCCTGTCCATCAAGTCCAAAGCCCACCGACAATAGCGCAGTGGACGCTGTGATACTAACCGGGGCTGCAACCGAACTAACCAACGACCCATTGAGATAAACATTAGAGTTTGCAGTTGATTTGACCCATGCTACATGGTACCAGGTATTGGCTGCAATTACACTAGACGGCGATGATTGAAATAGTGTAGTGTTATAATCTACACGTATGTTGCCACTCATTGTACGCATTTGGAATGCTTTGCCGCCAGCAGTGGTCCACAAACTCACAATACTTGCATTAGCTCTGGTTATATCTGTAACATATATCCAAGTTTCAACTGTAAACTCAGCTGCACCAAATACATAGCCGGCATTGTTTGGTGCAGTCAAGTACTGGTTAACACCATTCAAATACACACTGTAATTTTTTACCACTGGCTGATCAATTGCAGTAATATTAGTTCCAGATGCTTGTGTTGATGTCAGTGATGACGTAGACGGAGTGAAATTACCAGTGTATACTGCAATGCCTAATACTTTACGGAAGTTGCTAATATAGCCGGTCCAATATAAACCTGGCGTGGTTCCTGCACCACTACCAATTGATAATGGTGCCACGTTGGTATGTACATTTCCTGCAACTGTTGCAGTACCGCTTATATTACCGTTGACCCACAGTGACCACGTATTACTAGATTTAGTAACCGCCACGTGATTCCATAGTCCGGCCTTAATAGACGCATTTGAGGTAATTGCAACCGTCCAAGTTGCACCATCGGTACTGGCATTAAACACCGGGGCAAGTGTACTTGCAAATGCCAATTGGTAACCAGAAAATAATGCTGTTGTGCCACGCTTGGCAAACACAGCTCCAGTAGGAGTAGTTAGCGTGGTCCATATCCAAGCTTCTAGTGTAGTATTCAATACTCCAATATTAAACTCAGGTGCATCTGCAATGGTAAAGTAATCTGTAGTACCGTTAAAATAAGTTGAACCCAGTGTAGCATTATCGCCAGACAATGTTAACGCACTAGCAAACGGCGCACGAGCTTGAGTGGGCCTAATGGCAGCATTGGTATTTGTTAAAGTTAAATTATTTCCAGAATTGTCAACAAACGTGCTATTCTGCAATGCTAATAATTTAGTTTGACCGGCTGTGATTGCAGCTGACGGAAATCCGTTTACGTTTAAATCTTGTACGGCTGTCAACGGCACAGTTGATGGTGTAAAGTTGCCAGTGACAATTACCAGCGTGCCTTTAACTACACGAATGTTGGTAATGTATCCAACGAATGGTCTGCTGGGTCCATTTATCCAAGCACCTATATAGGTTTGGAAGCTGGCAGACCAGTTGACTGATACAGTTGACACTGCTACCGAACCGCTGAGTCCGGCGGTCCTATACAACGACAATGTGGTACCTGTGCGTATTAATCGATAATAGTACCATGTGTTTGGTGATAGTACACCTGCGGATTCTGTGATAGTATAAGCAGTAACTCCTGAATATATGGTTGCAGTCATTGCAGCATTATTCAGTTCAAGAACAATGCCTTCGTCTGCATTGCTAGCGATTGTGCTATTTGAAATGGAGAATACTCGCTGTAGCCCAACTACGGTAGTTGGATATATCCAAAGATCTACTGCAAAGTCGCCAGCACCGACTTGGAAGGCAGCGTTATTTGCCACCTGTAGATACTGTATGTTTAGACTTTGATCTGTGGTCAGCGTATTAGGAAAACTTCTGCCTGGTCCCCATATTATACGTACTGCGCCTTGGCCTCCATAACCACCTATAGGTGCTTGGCCGCTGTTATCACTGCCACCACCACCGCCACCACCAAAATCGCCGCCGGGATTATATCCCAGTGTAGTTATGCCGCCGGGTGCTCCTACTGCCCAACCACGGGCGCCACCACCATTGCCGGTGCCAAATGGTGTTGTTAATCTATAGATAACTCCGGTGTTGGTTATGGTGTTGGGTGTTGTGCTTGAATCAGTTATGTATGCGGCACTGTTTGCAGACAACAATAATAATGATGTTGAACTTGAACTTGCAATTGCTTGAATGTTGAGTATTGGGTTACCAGTCTGGGTAGCAGTCAGTGGCGCAGTGGGTGGTGTGAAGTTGCCTGTATAGACTGCAACACCTTTGACTATACGTGCATTAGTTATGTATCCAGAAAAGACGTTACTAGAATCATTTGTTTGTCTACCAATTGATATTCCACCAGTGGTACCAAAGGCTTGGGTCAATGCTCCTGGGCTGGTTGCTGCAAGCACGCCGTTTACATAAATTTTTAAGTTTCCAACGGCAGAGCCCGAACGAACCACAGCAATATGATACCAAGAGTTTATAGTCACTGCCGATGCTGCTGTGCCAAAAAAGGTAGCAGCGGAGGCGGCAGTGGCATAACCAAGAGCAACTGCTCCAGTAGTTAACAATTGAAGTTGGCATTGGCCAACGATGTATGATCCAGATGCATTGCTAAATAGATCAATAGTTTGTTGAGTAGCAGCCAAACTTCTTGTATATATCCAACATTCCATGGTGAAATCACCAGTTCCAAAACTAAATGCTGCATTGGCAGGCACAGTCAAATAACTACTAGAACCATTAAAAAACAGTGCGCCGCCCGGTGCATAGTCGGCCGATCCACCAAAAGTTTCTTGGTTTAGCCCAGGTGCTGCATTACCACTGGTTCCTTGCCCAAGTACGCCAACACCGCCGCCACCGGTGCCGATGGGGTAAGGTGCATTGCCAGCATAATACCCCAAGCCGCCGCCAGCGCCTCCGCCTGTACCTGCTGTAGTAACGTTACCAGTTGGCCCAAACATGCCGTTACCGCCTGCACCAGTGTATCCACCACCTCCGCCCCCGCCGGCAGTAGCGAATGTGGCTCCAGTGGCTGTTGTTCCGCCAGTACCACCGAGGCCGCCACCATCACCAAGAAATGATCCGCCAGCGCCGCCGGTGTTATTAATGGCGCCGCTGCCGCCAACACCTAAAACAGTTGTTCTATTAATGAAGTAACTGTCGCCACCGGCACCACCTATGCTCACACCACCGCTGCCTAATGAACTTGGGCCACCAATCCCTCTTGAACCAACAACAACAGTATAACTGGTTCCTGGTGTTACTGAGATGTTATTTCGCCATCCCAGGCCACCCCCGCCACCGCCCTCGCCACCAGAGTAGCCATTGTGTCCACTCCAGCCTGAGTTGCCACCGCCACCTGCACCAACGGCTACCGCCGACACACTGGTAACACCCGCAGGGCATACCCAAGTTGCATTGCTGGTAAACAATTGTTGATAAACCAAATTGGCAGTTACTAGACTACCACCAGCGTCCACAGGTGTTAGTGTGCTGTAGGTGATTGGATACGTTGCTGGGTTGAGCACTGTAAATGCATTGGCACTGGAATCTGTGATATAGGTTGGCGCAGAAGTTACATTTAGTAATAGCGATGTTCCTGTTACATTGGCAGCCAGGGTAGTTGGCACTGATGCTCCATATAGTGCAACACCGTTGACAAATCTAAAGTTATTAATGTATCCATTAAAGAATTGACCAGTGTTGCTATTTCCAATCATTAGCACGTTGTCTGTCCAGCTGACTGTTTGAGTTGCACTATTTGTTAATGTGCCATTCATCCAACAGGCATGCACATTTGCACGTCTGGTATAAGCAACATGCATCCAACTGTTAGTTGGTATGTAACCGGCTGAACCCGGAAGCCCAGCACTTGGTGGTAGTACCCAATTACTACTGTTACTGCGTATACCCATGCCATTGGTGTTACTGATATACCAGTGCCATCCAGCATTACTACCCCCAGCAGTGGTGCTGGCAATTGCTTCAGTTGCTATACCGGGTGTGCTAATATATATCCAGCATTCTGCTGTAAAATCTCCTACTCCAGTGGCAAAAGCAGCAGAGTTTGCGGCTGTTGTCAATTGAGCAGCACCACCAAAATAGACTGGATAGTTAAGACCAGTAGTTGGCAAGAATGGATTGTTTAAATCTGGGCGAGCAGAGCCAGCTGGGACAACGGTTAGTGCGTTTGAACTAGCATCGGTATTGTATACTGGTGCTGTGGTATCAGCTTGTATTTCTAAAATAACACTTTTTCTATAGGGATCATTTGTGGTCCAAGTATCTGCACCTGTATATTTGGCAGTGTCGGCCGTGGTCCAAACTCCACCATCTGCCGGATATATTGTAGTTGAAGTTATTAGTCCACCTGGGAATTTTTTTGCCATTATTGATCCATTTTACACAACAAACGCCGCGCTGGTAGTAAATGCATGATAAACATAACCGCCACTAATACTTATATTTCCTCCAGTGGCCGCGGCCGCAGAACCAGGATATCTGACAACAACTAGTCCACTACCGCCTGCACCTGGAACATTATCATAGTAGCTACCGCCACCGCCCCCTCCCGAATTTGCAATACCATTTGTTGCTGCCACAGCATTGAGAACACTACCACCGCGGCCGCCGCCGCCAACACCAGCGGCTGTAATTGGGGATAATGTAGAGTATGTTACAGAACCAACGTTGGTTATAGTATATCCAAAGGCACCAGTATCAGTAAATGCAGCAGCCGATGATAAGGCTGTTAATAATACAGAAGTAGTGCCACTTGTAACTGCGGCAACATTACTGCCACCAAAAGGATTAGCAGCTTGCACCGCAGTTAATGGGCCCGCCGGCGGAGTAAAATTGCCAGTGTATACTGCTATACCATTTACCATTCTAAAATTGGTAATGTAACCATAGAACGGATATGTGTAACTTGATGTAGCACCACGTCCAATCTGTAATATAGTCCGAGATGTCCAAGCCGGTACTGTTCCAGTGGCAATCTGTACACCATTAACAAATAATCGAGCAGTAGTACCCGATCTTGAAAATGCTACGTGATACCAAGTCAATGTTGAGAAAGTGTATCCAGCAGAGACAAAATATAGTGTATTGTTAACTGCTTTATAAACAACAGTTAACCCACTGGGTTGAAAGTAAAATTGCCACGTGGCATTACTAGCACCATCGCCTTCGGCTGCAATTGCAGATGCCCGGATGTACTGATTTGCGTTTGCTGGGTCTGGCATTGTAGTTATATACATCCAAGCTTCAACTGTATGGTCACTGCTGACCCAGCCTCCTGCATTGGTTGCACTTAGATAGTTGCTGCCATTGAATAATAGTGCCCCAGACTGGCCTCCACCTAATCCATTAGTAACTGTGGCTCCAGCAGCACCACCACCGCCACCACTGGCATATGTATTTCCATCAAACCAAGTATATCCAACTCCACCTTGCCCTGATGCAGTTGTAATTCCGAGCCCTCCAACTCCGCCTGCTCCGCCGCCACCACTGGAATATGTAGCTGCACCACCAGCGCCTCCTGCAAAGCCTAGTCCGCCGCTGGCAGATGATGGTTGATTAGCAGCACCTGCGCCAATGCCCGACATGCCTCCACCAGACCCTCCAGCCAGTAATGCTTGCGGAACTCCGGTGCCCGTGGTGTAACTGCCGCCGCCTTGTCCTCCACCCAATGCAGTAAATCCATTAAATGTTGAACTTAATCCAGTGGATAGCGCAGCAGTACTATTACCACTGTTTAAAACAATCGCTGGTCCGCCTGCACCTATAGTAACTGTATATGATCCGGTTGATGTAATGAATCCGGTTTTGACCACAACACCGCCGGCACCGCCCCCACCGCCTTGCCAAGCTAGAGCAGCATCACCTGTACCCCCTCCGCCACCGCCACCAACTATAATATAGTCAATTAACAATTGGCCAGGACCTGGCCAGACACCTGCTTGTTTATTTTGCAACTGCTGAGATAAAGTCCAAAACCCGCTACCACTGGAAGAGGTAGGATTATAATTTGATCCTGAAATTATTCCGCCAGGATATCTCTTGCTCATACTAGCTGATTTCCTCGTAGCTAACTGTGACTACTAGTGCGCTGGCTGTTGGGGTTACCGCAGTAATGCTGGTATTTTCTTCTAAATAGTATTGGCTACTTTTATCAATAACGTTTAGTGTACTTTTAGACGGTACACTCACGTTTGCCACAATAGGAAAAGCTGTTGCTCCGTTGTAGTAACTTACTGTAACCTCCGCTGCTGTTGAAGTGTTAGTGTTAGCTACGTTGAGCACATTTATTTTAAAAACTTTTCCTGAACTAGCACCATTGGTTAATACTGTTGTTACTGTTGTACTAGTAAGTGATGTTCCGGTTGTTTTTCCTGTAATTGTTGCTACGTTAACTATGTTTGGTGCTGCCATATATTATCCTCCAAATACCATTGCAATTGCAATGGCCCTTCCTGATGTAATTCCTCCTGAGCTGCCGGTGTATCCTGCACCAGCACTACCAGCGTATCCCACGCTACCTGAATATCCCATTTGTCCCAAATCAAATATTTGAAATACCCCCACCATACTACTGTATGTGTATGACACATAATACAGTGTAGCAGGTGCATCATACGGAACTGTAAATGTTACTCTGGAATTTGATCCACCATTATTAGTTACGCCCGAATTGTAATAATTACTGGCTCCGGTGGTACCAATGGTTTTAATAATGAATCCTTCGGATCCAACATCAAAATAGTAGGTGTAGCCGCGGGCCAATGTAATTGTAGGATTGCTTGCTCCATTAATCACAAAAGCCGATGTACCAGGTGATGTTACTGTGTAGGTAACTGCACCAGTAATACCTTGACTACCAGTGTAGCCAATCACTGTGCTGGCTGATCCAGTGTAGCCAATGCCGGTACTACCAGTATAGCCCAAACTTCCTGTGCTACCAACGTAACCAGTGTCACCTTGAATTGCACCAGGCAATTCTCTTATGTGTATAACTACTCCGGGGCTGACAGTTCCCGCCATGGTTAGCGTTGAGCCTGAGATTGCGTAATCAGTTACTGGACGCTGTACTACACCATTGGCCATGACCAACACACTGTCGTTGGTCACACCATTGCTGACTGTGAATGTATTGCCGCCACTGCTGGTATACAACCGTGTCAAGAACGGTGTATATGCTGGGCCATATACCTGTGTGGTAATTTCAATTGCTGCCGCAACAGGCGGTGCTTCGCTGAATGTCAGCACGTTATCTAATACGGTATACGAACTCTTTAATTGTATTACACCGTTTAAATTAACGGTAGTATTGTTTATGTTTCTTGGCGTAACGCTCAGTGTAAAAGCCACCGCGGATCCGTTACCAGTAAAATTGTCAACAACTCCAGTGTAGCTCAATTGACCAACGCTACCAGTGTAGCCTGCGCCCACGCTACCGGTATAACCAGCCACTGTACTAGCCGATCCAACATACCCCACGCTGCCCGTATATCCTAGATCGCCAATGCTACCAGTGTAGCCAGTTTGTCCTAAGAATCCGCTGGCTGCTGCCTCAACCCATTGTGTGCTAGAACCATCATCGGTGTAGGTAAACAATATGCCAACTGTGGTATCAAACCATCTGTCGCCAGCTACTGCACCAACAGGCGCTGTGTCGGAGAAATAGTAGGCACCGCCCCCACCACCGCCCCCACCACCTGTGCCACCACTGCTGAATGCTGTTCCGTTAGCCCAGAATACACCGCCAGTGGTGACCAATTGACCGCCAATGTAGACATTGCCTGCAAACCCGCCGCCGCCACCAACAGTGAGTGCGCCCGAAGTAGTGCTGGTGCTGGCAGTGTTACTGGTAACGTTGGCAGTTACTGTGGTAACCACATTGGCTGTGGTGGGGCCAGTGCGGTACCAGGCATTGTTAGTACCGTTGTAGGTATAACTGATGCCATTTACTGTTATTACTTGCCCGTTACTTGGTGAACTTAGGAATGCCATGTATTAGTCGCTTGCTTAAAAAGTTATTGTTCCGCTGGTTTTCCAGGTGTATATTTTATATCCACCCACTGTTCTGATATCTGCACAATTGGTAGTTGATACAGCATCGGCGTAGGCATCTGGATAACGAATAACAACTACACCGCTACCACCTGCCCCGCCCACTGCACTTCCAGAATTGTAACCTTGGCCACCTCCACCGCCACCGGTATTGGATCCACCGTTTACACCTGTACCAGTGTTGCCGCCGTTGCCGCCGCCACCGTAACCGCCCAAACCTATGCCAGCGGCACCATATCCAATACCACCGCCACCGCCACCAGCAAAATAAACATCAGTGCTGACCACTTGACCAATGTTCAGTGCAGATGCGATTGTGGTTGTAATTATAGTAGCAATATTGCCAATGCCACCAGCACCCGACTGTGTGCTGCCAACTGCGGCTCCACCTGAGCTGCCAGCGCCGCCACCGCCACCACTTGGGTAAGGGTTATTGTAGTTACCACCGGCACCACCTGCACGCCCTTGACCAGTGACACCGGCACCGCCGGCTGGTGTTCCACTACCAATACCACCACCGCCCCCTGAACCGCCGGCTTTACCAGCATTGCCGTAGCCACCGCCACCGCCACCACCAAACGCTAGGGGTATAAATGGTGATTGTGAATTAGTTGTCGACACTGCACCATTATTGGTAATACTAAATGCATTAGTAGAAGTATCTACTATTGACGAACCTTTTAACGTTAACAAACTGGTTTGTGTGCCAGTGATAGCACTGATGTTTGTTCCGCTGCTTTGAGTAACAGTTAGTGATCTAGCAGGTGGGGTAAATGTGCCAGTGTAGACTGCTACACCTTTTACTATACGAACATTAGAGAGATATCCATTAAAATATGTATCTGAGGCTCCGGAATTCCTGAAAGCATTAGCACCTATTTTTAAACCATTAGAGCTAATGTTATCTGAATTTCCACTAGCCGATGCAACAGATACGCCATTGACCCACAAATTAAGAACACCCGATGCTCTAGTAAAGGCAACATGAACCCATTGGCTGAAAGGCATCACGCTGGGTGCGGCTAAGGTCGCTCCCCCAGTTGTCATAGTAGTAGCATTAAGTATTCCCGATGGAGTTATACCAATGGTCCAATAGGCTCCATTGATATCGTCTGGTCTAGCATCAAAAATAGTTTTACCATATGTATTACCGGGTAAAGTTGTATAAATCCAGGCTTCGGCCGTAAAATTATCTGTACCAAAACTAAATGCTGCATTAATTGGTAGACTTAAATATTGATTAGTGCCGTTAAAGCTACCCGAGTAATTGAGATTGTCATTGATAGATGAAGGGTTACCATTGTTACCATCGTTAGCTACGTTTGTTACCGCTGCTCCGCCGCCGCCAACTGTGATAGTGATATTCGCGCCCGCTGTTATTGCATAACCGGAGGCTGCTAGATATCCACCGGCACCGCCACCACCTGCGTAGCCGGCACCCGATCCGCCGCCAGCAACAACCAAGTATTCGATTGTGGGTGCTACTATGGTGGCTATGGTTGCTACTACACCAAAGTTGTATATAGGACCAGTTAGGTCAAGCCAAAAGTTGGTGCCAACGCCTACATCAGTATAGCGCAATAATACATCACGTGTGGTATCGTACCATAGATCACCTAGGTAGGACGATACTGGTGGGCTGCTGCCTGTGGTGCTGTTACCACCACCGCCGCCGCCGGTGCCAGCACTACCTGTGTAACCTATTGTGCCGCTTGCACCTGTTGCGCCCGTTGCACCGACTCCGGTTGCGCCTGTGGCACCAATTGATCCAGTATAGCCAGTGACACCTGTGGCACCAGTGGCTCCTGTTACACCAGTAGCGCCAACTCCACCTGTTGCTCCAGTAGCGCCAACTCCACCTGTTATACCTGTAGGCCCTGTTGCGCCTGTTGATCCTGGTTCACCTGTTGCACCCACATTACCAGTTATACCAGTAGGGCCAGTTGCGCCTGTTGCTCCACTTGCACCAACTCCGGTTGGTCCAGTTACACCCGTGACACCTGTTGCTCCGCTTGCACCAGCTAGGCCACTGGGCCCTGTGGCGCCTGTTATGCCAGTGGGTCCTGTTGCACCCACATTACCAGTTATACCAGTGGCGCCGGTTAAGCCAGTTGCACCGCTAGCACCGCTTGCACCAGTGGCGCCTGTAGCACCTATACCTGTGGGTCCAGTTGGGCCAGTCACACCCGTTGATCCTGTTGCGCCCGTATCGCCACGATCACCAGTTCTTGCAAACGTAATTACCAATGGCATGCCATTGGTAAATGATCCTGGACCTGACAAATAAGAGATTGGAACATGGAAATGGTTGGGGGTAGGTGTTCCTTCTTCGGTATGAGAACCAACGATTGCAAACATTACATAGTTTGCATTATTTCCACTTTCAACTACATTAAAGTGCCCTTTGATAGTTGATGTCGAGTCATCAATGGTCTGTAAAAAACTATAAGTTGATGCACCCGACGCATCATAAAAGTTAATATACAGTAAAGTAGCGGCTGATAATGTAGAAGTATTAAATTCAACGTTTCCTGCAGGAGGATCAGTTAAGGTAATGTCACTGCTGTATATATATGAAAATGCTTCGCCACCAAATGAGCCAGAATCGCCCCTAATACCAGTTGCGCCTGTTGCACCTGTAAGTCCAGTTGCACCAGTAGGTCCAGTTGCACCTGTTGCACCAGTAAGGCCTGTTGCACCAAAACTACCAGTGTAACCAGTCGGGCCGGTATTGTAATATGGTGTCCCGTTTGCATAGAAATAGTTGTCAGTGTATACATTTCCAGTAACTGTAACATTACCAGACGCAGCAAAATCTACAGTAGATATCAAATTGGCACCAGTGATAGCAGCGTAAGTACCCAATGATACTACGTTACCGGCAACAACATTACCGCCAATATAGACATTGCCAGCAATACCTACACCACCAGCTACTTGTAGCGCCCCAGTGACGGTACTTGAACTTATTGTGGTGTTTGCTATAACAAATGCAGTATCAGTACCTTGTACACCTTGCGCAATCCTGGTCCAAGCATTATCTGCGGCAGAATAAATGTAGGTTATACCGTCTACCACTGCTGTAGTTGTGTCTGCTGGTGTAGTTGGAAACGTCATATTAGTATTTACTCATTAAAAATCATACCGATCCTGCAGGAATCGCGCCGGCTGGTACTGTATTTACAAAACTACTAGTACCCCAATTTATACTGCCTGATCCAGTACCACTACTGGTTCCATCATATACTGCAAAGTAAAGTTGTCCTGTTCCCGGGATTGCTACTGCGGTGGCGCCATTCCATGATACTGTTTGTGCGTCTAAATCTATCAGCACTCCGTAAGTATGAGTAGCCACAATGGATCCAAACGCTGTTCCGGCGCCACCGTTTCCATTCCCACTTGTTCCGTTATGATAGTTGCCTACCCTAGTAGGTACCCGTTGAACTCCCACGTACCAGCCATATCCATCACCAATCTCACTGATTACTGTAAACTCAAAATATATTTTACCTGTAGTTTGTACTATAGCATAGAGTACGCTGGCAAACTGCCCTGTTGTTGTAACTGTATTTCCGCTAACAGTAAAGCTGCCGCCGCTCCAAGTTGGGTCGTATGTTAAATCAACTGTGGTAAACGGAGTAAAAAACACAATAGAGCCCGATGTCGCCCAAGTGTATGTTCTATATCCATCTGCTAACGCATATGTTGCACCTGTGGCTGCCGATTCTGGGTAAACATCTGAATAGCGAATCTTAGCAATGCCAGAACCGCCATTGCCACCATAGGGCAAGCTGGTATATTGACTTGATCCACCACCACCTCCACCAGAGTTAGCCGTAGCATTTCCTCCGTTGGTATTAGACACTAGAGCCCCGTTACCACCTCCACCTACACCACCTAGGCCGCCCGATCCACCTGTTCTAACGCCGGCGCCGCCGCCACCAGCATAATAATTACTAGTTGCGCTGGCAATTAAAACAGATACGCCGCCTGGGCCACCAAGATTGTAAGCCACCGTACGTATGTCATGATTGCCGCTGGTTAACGTTATATTTACAGTAACTGACCCGGTATACGTGGTAGTACTTGTTCGACTAACTCCATCTACGTAAACAGTTACGCCATTATCGGCTGCTGCCTGTATAACATATAATCCTGTATATGGAAATGCAACTGTCACGGTTTGATCAACTCCCACAGTTGAACTACCGCTAGTATGCCACACAGCATAAGCGTTCATAAAGCTGCCCCAACCACCATTGGTTTTTGCTACTAGATCTCCTGTGCCAATTAACTCTGTCGTATCCCAAATAGCTGTACCACCAATGGTTCCAGTTCCAGTGGGCCAATCCAGTCCAATGCCGCCTGCACCGGCAATTGACCCCGATCCATTACTGCCAGCGGCACCTGCGCCGCCTCCGCCACCACCTGGATATGGACTTATAACGCCAGGACCACCGCCACCAACATTACCTTGACCAGCCGGGATCGCTGCGCCACCGCCACCTATGTAACATCCGCCGCCACCGCTGCCCCCTGGTGCGCCATCTCGTGTACCACCAGTGTCTGTACCGCCGCCGCCACCGCCGCCGCCATATGCTATAACAGTGTCAAAAAGACTATTTGACCCACTTGTTCCTCTTGTTCTTGTTCCTGTGGCGCCAGCACCAATTGTGATTATTGCAGTCGTACCTGCAACGGCATACTCG